>Ga0256404_1010119_pt1 | contig 13185 bp, 14 predicted proteins | sample RumenRJG_01DNA_FD_185990 | JGI IMG/M metagenome (GOLD analysis project Ga0256404, IMG submission 185990) | Bovine rumen microbial communities from Lethbridge, Alberta, Canada - RJG_01 | ecosystem: Host-associated > Mammals > Digestive system > Stomach > Rumen | place: Canada: Alberta | collected...
ATCCCTGTCATTTGGGCACGCCAAACATCTGGATTGTCAAAATAGGCAGGTGACAAGTTCTTGATATATACATAATATTCCTCGCCATTAAACATAATATGACCAGGATTACTACGTTCCGAATCCAAACGTTTATAGGTGGCAGAATCCTTGAAAGCTTGCTCAAAGATTTCCATCAAAACCTTACCACTCAACTTTCCCATATCTACTTTTTGAATAAACTATTAAACAATGGGCTATCAGTAACAGAAAAAGAAGACTCTGGACTTAGAACATCCGCTATTCCTGTCAAATCGCTATTAAAACCTACGCTTGAGACACCTAACATTATTCCTTCTTTATTAATACCAGGAACTTCGTTAGCATCATAGAAGCGTAAGGTGTCTGATGATTCTACGTAGTCAAAATATACGTTTTCTAACTTATGCACATCTGCACCGATAGTTTCAACTATGACCTGATACATATGCATTCGCGCATCTATAGACGGTACTCGTTCGCAAATTTTATCATAAAGTTCACGAACAGACATTCCTCCATTGCCATGCCCGGATTCCCTAACAATGACAGACGCTATCAGTAATCTGGAATTTGATGATGGGTTTAATTGGTCTAACGAAAAATGGTGTTTACGTTCTTCCCCTGATGTGCTCTTTACTTCAACCTTGTCTCGCCCCAGAGTGAAATCATATTTTGAATTTGGCGACTCATGCCAGGCATTGATAACCGTCTCGGGATCTAAACTGTGCTCAATCACAAGGAGTTCTGCCCAAAGACCCTGTATTTGTTTACGAGGAGGGCATGACATGGCAGAAAATATCGAGATTAAGTTTTCAACTTCAATTGCTATTTCGCGTTTAGAAGGGATTTCTGGTAAGCGCTGTAACATCATAAGCACTATATCAAGAAACTCTGATTGTAAAGTCTCATCAAGAGAACGTAGAGTTATGACAGTATAATTGTGCGGCACCGATATTTCATTGTCATCGATGAAAGTACACGAAATATTGTACTCTACAGAAAGTATTTCCAAAGTTGTATTTTTTGTAGGAGATGTCGCGTCATTTGTGCATATAAAGAACTTTGGATAACCTTCGGCTGATATGCCAACCTTATGAGCCATTCCATTCAAAGGGATTACATTGAATTCCCCCTCTTCGGCTTGATTTTTACGTAAAGCCTTAAGTTGTTCTAACAATTCTCTTCTTTGCATAACCTTACTCATTATTCTTCATCATCATCTTCGTCTTGCTTCGACTCCTCATTTGAGCAATAGTTGATGGCCAACTGTTCAGGATAATTGATGGCCAGTGTATATGCATTATGTGGGAAACCTAATTCTGCACCATCTAAATAGATGTGATGCAATTGGATTGTAATCGAGTCATCGCCACATATTTTGCTATCGCCAGGGTAGTTGGTCGAATCGTGTGCTGAGCTGGGACCGGCAAACAAGGCCGTATTAGCTGCCAATCGTAGAGTGTTTTTATCAAATGAACGTTTTCGGATTGGAGCAGCAAAGGCCATTTGAATGAAATACACGTAATTCAATGCGTCAGGATTATCAGATCCAGACAGATAGCGCAAGTATCTAATTGTCGCAGCTTTACGAGCAGCATCTTGATAGTTACCAAACCTGAAAGAATCCAAGAATTCAATGGCTTCCTCAATAGGTAATTTCATCCATCTGTGAGTACGATCAGGTGTGGTATATTCATTATGAACGACAAAACTATCTTCATGTTTTGACAGAAATGACTCAACGATTTTGTCATTAGCCTCTATTCTGTCTTTACTTTCAAAAGCCTGCAATCCATGCATTCCTTTTAACTTGGTATTTACTACCGAAATTGGTAACACATTTGATCTTGTCGGCTTTAATCGCGGCGACAATAATATTTTTCGCTCGGCTTGTGCTAATGTATCACAAGAAGAAAGAGTAGATCGTAATTCTTCCTCATGATCGATGTATTCCATATAATCAGAGACAGACCATGATGGTAGGAAAACACGACATGATTTTATGTAATCCTCCTTATATCCGAAGAAGCGACATCTCTGCTGAATTGTGTCAGCATTTGAGGGACCTTTTGTGTATCGCGGCATATATGTAGTTGCCAATTTCTCAACTGTAAATCCACGATTCAGCATTTCGGCACCTACAAGTATATGCATGCTATAACGGTTCCAATCTATTTCTGTTTCCGCTTCTGCATCTGTATTAACAAGGTAAGTTTTGTAATCGTTAAGCACATCTGGTATCAACTTCTTGATTTCATCAAATGGCGGTCTCTCATACTCATCATAGAAACCGATGGCCATACTATAAAGATGGTCAAATCGGCTCATCATTTCTTCTTTATCTATTTCACCATCAGGTTTCCTTAATAACCTACGCCACTTCTTCAGTTCAGTGTCAATCCAGTCTTTAAATGTTTTGTTCCACTGTTTAGTGTTATCGGGGTGAACCATCATAGACAAATAATCAACATCATCAACTTTAAGATACTTTACTACAATGGCAACTGCCAATATATGAAGCATCAATGCATCTTTTAATGACTTTGGAATTCTCTTCAACTTATTGTATTTTTTATGAAACACCTCATCATCTGGTATACTGCAAATTAGTGCTCCATTAAATAGATTGTGGTTCTCACCCTTTCCAAAATACAATTTTCCTCCTATATAGCCTTCTCCAGGAGTCAACAACGTGTGGCTTTTAGGCGATAGTAAGTCCTGCATACTGATAAGCAGGTTGGCTTGAGGGGTTGCCGTATATTGTATATATGTATTTCCTGGGAGTACAGCTCTCATCTTTAATATTGACTCATATGTCCGGGACTGTTGCTCTTCATCCGTTAACCCATCTGCATCTTTCTTACTGTTTTTACGACCATAACTATTGAGTGAAGCCTGATCTGCCTCGTCATCTATAATGAGCACGGTTTCACCTTCAATAGCTTCTCTGAAATCAGGATCTTTGAGAATCTCAACCATCTTGTCGATATGTTTCCAATGCTTAAGAATAGGAATAAGTATGATAGGATGGCTTGACAAATATAGATGTCCCGCTATTTGTTCGGCTTCATCAGGATTTGGATCTAAATGAAGTCGATAATAGTTTTTGTTTTCTCCTTTCTTGCCTATTAAGTCCTTCTCTAAACGCTTTGCGGTTTGATTCAGAAGATTGTTTTTTGAACCAGCAAGATATATAACTACGCGATAACCATTATCGAGTGCCAATGCTGTTAAGCCTGTAAATGACATGGTCTTACCACTCTGGACGTAACCCACGACAAGATGTGTAGTCTCAGCATTGTTAACAGCATCATGGGGATTGCAATGAGAAAGGATATGCATTGTCTCTTCACGAAGATTTGCAGCACCTTGAGATGTGATGCCCTTGTGCTTATAGCTTCCGTCTTCTTTGGGACCTTGTTTTTGGGATTCCACAAAGGCATTGAAGTGTGCCCCCATTTGCACATCGTTCAATATTGATGCTTTTGAAGAAGCGGTATTATTAGGTACGTTATTGATAATTATTTTCTGCATAGCTTTATACCTTTGTTTTCAATATAAACTCGTTGAAATATTGCATTAATTCTGCTGTAGAGTCATTGCCTTTCTTCATAGCAATGAATTTTGCTATAGCCATGGTCTTCAAGAGAGCTATAATAGCTGGCGTAGGCTTACCAAAATGTGAGAAATATGGATGGCTTGTATTAATGTTGCAAATTATCTCGCCATCTTTTGCTTTATCAATGGCTATCCAAACCAGATCTTTGCCACTTTCCACAAATTGCACGTTCAAAGTATATTGAGTACCATTGACAACATAGGTGTCTGTGTACTCATCAATCACAGTCGGTTCTATAACAGTAACTGGCTGAGTAATTGGTTGAACTACAGGAGATGGTTGGGTAACAATCTCTATCTTTTGATTCTTTTCTTTCGATGTATTATGGCCTCTAACTATCTTTTTAACTTGCTTGGCTCTTTCATCTTCTCGATAGTTCTCAGCCTGAGTAAATAGATCAAAGTCTTTTGTGTGAATTTCACTCTTTAATGCTTCCATCAGCATCTCCAGGTTCTCGCGGTCTTGAATGTCATTCTTATTAAATGCCACATCAAAACCCTCTAACTCCAATTCACCAAACAAACGCTTAAATCTAAAGTTACCCATGGCTCCAAAAAGCACCTTTGGATAATATCTTCCATCTGTATCGGCACCTACCACAACACGTCCCCTGCGCAAAAGGGCAAGACCATTCTTGGTTTGTTGAATGGTTTTTAATATGGCGATAAAACCAGTAGCCCGATATTTTCCAAAACGGAAATCAATATCCTTTCTCCAATACAACTTGTCACCTTCAGGTGTACCAGGTTTTTTATGGAATGGAGCTGTTAAGATGATAGGGTCTTCAAATGACAATTTTTGCCCATTTACTATTATTTCAATTTCATCATTTCTTAGATATTTCCTGTAGATACTGGCTAATTCGTCCTTTATCTTTTGAAGGCTTTTAATTGAAGGGATGTTCTTTGTTGGTGATGAAATTGTTACGAGTGTATAGTGCTCGTTGACGTATTCAGGTTTGTGAGTGACTGGCAATGTTTTCAATTCATTTGCCATGACACTATTTAAGTCGAACACAATTTTCCTTGAAATGTCTTCTCCTAAAGCCGAACTTTCTACACTCCATACTTCACCAAGCCACAAGGCGGCAGTTTTCATACCCATGCCAAACTCGTTAAGACCAGAATTGTCATCTGGTGTGTGAGCTAATTTGAATGCTTCAACGAATTTGTCCTCACCAATACCTCCTGCATTATCTCTAATTGTAATCTTTGATGCTCGGTTATCATCTTCAGGATCCCATTCAAAAGTTATATCAACTCTTAATTTGTAATTATAATCCTGCGATTGTAATTCCGTTTTCTTATCCTTATAAGACTGTATGGCATTGTCAACAAACTCTGCCAATACATGAGAGGGGGTATTGGTTATATCAGATATGCGGCCATACATATTGGCTCCAATCGTGATATCTACTACTGATATTTTTCCGTCGTTCATTCTTCAATCAGGTTTTTAGCGATATGTTTTACAATTGTTACATTCACGGCATTGCCTAATGCCTCAAAAGAGCGTGGTACGGAAAGTGCAAAGTTCTGATCCTCAAACCTTAATTTCTTCATCCCTTGTAGCTTGGCAGCTTCCCAACGAGTCATATAGCGTCCTCGATCTGGTTCACCTGGTTGCAAAGTCTCTTTGGGTAAATTTACCCATGGGAATATCGGAATCTGAGTACCAACAAGATTCAGAGCTGGTGAGAAAGTTGGTAACTTTACTCGAATACCAGATGCTCTAAACTGGATTATCTTATCTTCCAGTGTTGGTACAGCGTCATCACCACAATTCCATTCCAGTTTCAAATGACTATTCTCATAATGTCGAACTTTCTCTATCCAAGGGTCAAGCCATTCTTTATTTCTTTGATAGAAGGCACGATTTTGTTTAATATAGCTTATTTTCCACTCTGGGAATTTCTTACTCTTGTTTGTTTGTGCATAGATTGGAAGACAAGCGAGGCATTTCGCTTTTGTTGTTCCATCAACATCTATTCCAAGATGGCCATGCTTTCCTCTTAGTTGATTCGCTGTTTGGAAAGCAGGAGCAAGATTAATATAATCGTAATCGGCACCGAATTCCATTGCCCATATAGGGAAGCGAGGTATTTTCTGACCGTGTGCAATAGTTTGATCTAAAAATTCCTGCCATATAGCCAATTGCTCACGAGTATCCGTTTTAAGTTTAATATAGTCAGGGTCAACTTCATTGATAATCTGACGGATATCGCATTTTTTGTTTTGAGGTGGTGTTGGGTATTTGAAATAGCTGAATTCACCACTTGGCCTATATTTACATACAATGTAGATACGGCGACGATGTTGTGGAATACCCCATTGATGCGGTGATAAAATAGCTGGTTCTGCTACTTCATAATCCAAATCGTCTAGCATCTGCCGTATGGTTAACCAAGTATTGCCACCATCATGGCCTTTAAGGTTTGACACATTTTCAAGAAATACATATCGAGGATGATGGTACTCTAAAATCTTACAGATGTAGGTAAAAAGGTTACCTCTATCTTTTTCGTCGTTAAAACCTTGTCTTTTGCCTGCCTGACTAAAGGGTTGACATGGGAAGCCTGCACAAAGGATATCATGTGCAGGAATATCCTCGGGTTTGATTTTCGTAATGTCTCCTTCTATACGTGTACCAGGAAAGTTCACTTGGTATAGTTTTCGTAAGTCTTCACGTAGTTCTGAGGCAAACACGCATTGGTGTCCTAATTCACTTAAAGCAAAGTGAAAGCCTCCTAACCCGGCAAACAAATCTATGAATCTTAGTGGCATATTATTTTTTACTAATCAATTTTTCAAATGTTATTATGTATGGCGCAAAGCGCTCTTTAAAGACTATCTTTTTTTTATCAATACCAATATCTTTTAGTTTGTATTTAGAAGATAAGTCAAAGCCAACACCTATGTACATTTCACCAGAGGGCTTGAAGCCCAGGCGTTGAATGTAATCCTTACCATAATAGCGTGGCTCAATATCTGTAAGTTCATACAATTGCATACGCTCATTAGAATGAAGGAGCAACAATCGTGGCAGTGGATGCAACTCTTCAATAGACATTGCGCCTTCGCGACCATCAGCTCTTACATAGTAGAATCCTTGGTGGGTGATAATCTTCCAATGTTGATAACCCTTGTAGAAGCCAACAAGCACACGATCGTCAGGCTTTATATCGCCTCGCTGTTGCATTCGTTCAACTGTAGCTTTCTCTATTGCCTCCTTGATTGATACTGCCAGTATCTCTGCCATTCTTACAGGCACGGCATTGCCAATCATCTTGTAGGCATCAATGATGTTGTGGCAATCTATTTCAAAAGTATCAGGGAATGTCTGTATTCTGGCACACTCTCGAACTGTCAGCCTACGGTACTCCTTGTACTTCTCTTTGATAAACGACCAATCCTCATGCGCATTGTAAATCATGCTTGGCGAGGATGGATGCAGGGGGATGTTATAACCCGTTGCGTGAATGGTAAACGATGGTTTGTACCAGTTGCGACGGCGGTTTCCTCGATAATAATGAGGGCCAAACTTGCCACAATAGTAGCTGTTGCTGTCAGTCATTTGTTCATCCTCATTACATGGAGTTGGCTTCATTGTTATGTCGCCTATTGCATCCTTTAGCGTCAATGGCTTATTTACTGAGAGCTGTGGGAATTGGTAATCAATGCCCAAGTCATGACGGAAGCCAATAAGGAATACACGTTCACGATTCTGAGGTACTTCAAAGTCAACAGCATCAAGGAGTCGATATTTTACATCGTAGCCAATCTCCTCCAAACGAGCAAGGAAGTCATCAAAAACATCCTTGAACTTCTCATCCAGTAACCCCTTGACATTCTCAATAACGAAGAACTTTGGCATCTTCGCCCTAATCATGCCAATATAGGTGAGGAACAATTGCCCACGTTTATCATCCAGACCCTGTTGTTTGCCTGCAACACTCCAAGACTGACAAGGAGGGCCACCAATAAAGCCATCACAATCAGGCACATCATTGGGGTCAACAGTATTGATGTCTTCTTTGCAAAGAATAGTCGAAGGGTGATTCTTCTCATAAGTGGCATGGACGCTTGGTTCGAACTCATTAGCCCAAACCACATTATATCCTGCCTTTTCAAAACCAAGGTCAAGACCTCCACAACCTGCAAAGAACGATACTACATCCATTATTATCTACTCTTCTTTTTTTATCTTTAAATCCCAACCTTGTTTCTGTATGAACTTTACGAGGTTCACAACATTCACGGTGCTCCATTGATTGGACACCACAAATTTGACTCCATCACCACTTCTAAGGATGAATTGGCGTTTCGTCTGATGCCTATAAGCACCAGTAGAATCCTTAAGGCTTTTGGCATAATCGATATCTTCTTCTATTACACCCCATTGATTCCAGTCTCCAAGTAAGTCATTGTGAAATACTTTTTTGAGCTGGCCAATGGTGGTTTCTGGATGTTTAGTAAGATACTCTTTAACCACGAAAAAGCCTAATCGACTCTTATTTGTTGATTTCCCGTTGAGAATAAAGGTCACTTTGCCAGCCAAATCCTGCATAGTAATATCTGTAGATTGTGCTTTGGCATGAGCAACCTTATTCGCTACGTGAACCATTTGCTTTTTGGTTCTCTTATATACTTTAATATCTGCATCATCAAGAAGCATTGCCACGTCCTCGAAAATGTCAAGAGCTTCTTCTGGCTTTACATTGAAGAACTCACGGTTGTTACGAATGCGACGATTGGTAAATCGTTCTATAGAATGGTGGACATGCTTTTCTGCCTCATTATACTTCGTTGTCTTCATGGTGGCAAAAATCTCGAAAGGCAAGGGGACTGCTGTGTTGTCCAACTCCCTGCTCCTCACATCCACGGGACGAGAACTCTTACCAATCTTAACCCAATCCTCACGGAAGCTTGGGTTAGTCAGTATGTAAACATATCCTGGTTCCTTTTTTGCCATATTGATCTGATTTAGCTAACTAGAATGTTAATCCAAGAACACCCAGCTATTGGCAATATCCGAAATCTTGTCGCAGTCTGACTCAGGTCTCCCGTCATCACCAGTGCGAACCAAGTCCTTCAAAGGGTATAGCTCCGTAGTCTTACCCACCTTGATGTTCTCCTTGGCATCTGCCTTGACGGTAATCTTGCCACAGCGACGACCAATGGCGAGGACATCATCCTCGTTGTATCGCTTTTCAACGTAATCATCGACAATATCGGTGATTTGTAGTTCCAATGCTCTTATGTCTTGTATGCTACTCATCTTACACACCTCTTAATTGTTCTCTAATCCTTCGTACCTGACGAGGTCTTTGAGTTCTACGTCAAGCAACTTAGTTATTCTCAACAGCATCTCCAATGGGGGCTGTGAAGAGTTTGTGCACCACTTGGACACGGTCGTTGGTGAGCAACCCAACTCTTTGGATAGCCATAGGTTGGACTTCTTTTTCTCTACCAATATCACTTTTAAGCGATTGAGATCTTTGTTAGCAGCCATATCTTACAATTATATTATCGCTACAAAGATAAACAATTAATTTGATATAACAACTAAAATCCTGAATAATTTGAGAAATTTAATGAATTTAGTTCATTTTTCGGCATTAAACATGGCAAAAGCGCAAAATCTCGCCGTCCTCTCAGACAACGAGGCCCATTTAAGATTCCAAATAAACGGGCATAACATGATGTAACTAACCTCGACGGAGATATGACTTTTATAGATTGAAGATACTTGGTTATTGCGGAAATTGAAAGAAATACTGTTGATAATTATCGCGTACACTTACGAATTATTAAATAATGTGTTTTTTTGCTATAATAATCAACTTTATAAAAATAAAACCTTAACTTTGTGGAGTTAAAAATAAAGTAACAGGTAGACCTATTATGAATATTGATAATATTATAGACAAAATAGAACTTGCATATGACCATTATTTACGGCAAGGTTCTGAAATCATGTTCAATACGTTTACTGATCATTTCTTTGACAAATTAGATTCTATGCCTTCTTGTAAGCTAATATTGGAAGATCTTGAATCTCAACATAAGATAGATCAAAAAGTATTTGAGGAACGAATCATATCAGAATTTTTTTACGATAGAGATTTCTTTGTTAGCGATGAGCAATACTATGTATCTTATTGCTACCAGTATTACAAATTTCTTAGAAATAGGCAGAGGACTCAAGGTAACTACTTAAATCCATATTTTAAAGAAGTCATTTGGACAGATAAGAGTGTTAACGAAGAGGGTGACAGAATGAAACTATACAAAACAGACTATGTACGCCCATTAGTAAACTATATTATTGACCATTTAAAAGACGAAAGTTTAATATTGCATTGTTTGTTGAGGTATAAGAGTCGTGTAGAACGCTTCAAGACTATACAGGATTTGGATTTAACTGAAAGCATAATCCAGAAAGATTTGGCTCTATACCTCTTTGATAACGGAGTGGAGTTTAGCAAAGAAGATGACACTTGCAACGGGAGACTTGATTTTAGGATTTCTGACGCTTCAGAACATTACGGAGCAATCTTGAAATGTAACAATAAGCCTTTTGTTGTCGAAACAAAACTAATGAAGAAAGTCACAATCGGGCTAATAAGAAAATCCATTGTCCAATTGAAAGCATATATGAACCAAATGTCTTCGTACGGATGTTTGGTCGTATTTGCTTCGGATGATAATGTTAATGATATTGTTAATTCGATTAAAGACGATATAACAATTATACCAATTTATTTAGGTAAAACGCTCCCTAGCAAAATGCATTGAAAGCACTGGCTTACATGTAAAAAAATAGAGTCACTACCGAGGGAAAAGAAGGTAGATAGAATGGTGTTACTACCGAGAATAGATAAAAAGTTCTCGATCTGTTCCCCAGTACTTCCCCCCTTCTTGTCCTTTCTATCTCCCTAGCAACACCAATTGGCTTACTATGCAAGATTAATAGCTACGCTATCCGCATCCTATGATAGCGTAGCGATATGTTTACCCCTTCTTATAGCGTGCCCACATCAACCGGATTTCCATGCACTCGTCATACTGCTCCCTCTTGACTCCGGGACATGGAACCTGCAACCTTCCGTTCTGTATCCTCCATGTTCCAAGAGGATCTTCATCGGGAAATGCCTCGTTGATAGCCTTGATAAGCGCATCGATAACCCAGGAATACAGCATTCCCGTGACGATGAAAGAGTAACCTTCAGCACGTTCCCCATTGGGATGGATGTTCGTGGTTACATTCGCTTGCTCACAGACCTTCTTTACGATTTTCTTGATTTTCTTATCGTCGTACATGTGATTCTATTATTTGTCCGTAGTTTTTTCGTATGTCTTATCGCCAACGGTTACCTCTACAAATTCGGCATTGTCACCAGTCAGTAAGATGTCCCTTTCAGACTGTTGCGCGTCCTTTCCGTGTATATGGACGTACTTGGCATCCTTGCCAGTCATCAATATTCTTCTTCCCATAATATCCTTCTTCAATTTGTTGTTTCGTCAATTCTTCAATTTGGGTTTGGGCTTGCGACGGATGTCCATGTCGGCCATACCAGTGGGCATACTGCCATCAGCAACACCTTGCTCACCATATACCAGGCCCCAATAGAACACCTCTGCAGCAGCCTTATCGTCGGCGGCAGTAACAATCTGCTTTGACAGCTTGTCGCCCATCAGTGACTTCTTCGCGGCCTGATATACAAGCTTGGCATTGTCCCTCGAACTTACCATACCCTTACGGTTGATGTTCTTTCCCGGCATCATCATGGCAAACGTTCCTGTCATAAAGATGCCGAAAGCAGCATCCTCCTTCTCATGGCAGAAGCGCAAAACATCACCTGTACCCAGCATCTCGACCAATTTGAGAAATCCCTGATGCAATTGGTCTACATGCTCTTTGCCCTGTGCCATCTCCTCGTCGCTCACGTACATGCGCTTTTGTTTCTTTTTCCAAGGAAGAGGACCGTCAGCCTCGCGCAGTCTGGTACGCTCTTCGCTAACGTTCAGGGCTGTCTCATGGCGGTTCATCGCATTGACAAAGCGGTAATTCTTCGGTTCGTCCTTGCCCAGCCAGCGCATCAGATCCTTGGCTGGCGTGTCGAAGAAGTAAAGGCCAAACATCGTAGCGTATGCCGTCTGAAGCATATCCTCTTCCCATTCTTCATAGGGAACATCTTTTGGCCACTCCATACTCTCGTCCAACTCCTTCTCCACGGCATTCTTTGCAGGAGTGCGGAATCGGGCGAGGTTGAGCAGGTTGATATCTTGTTCCTTCTTGAAGAGTTCGATGGGGTTCTTGAAGTCCTCAGTGGAGGGTGCTTCGAGTTCATCGGCAAAACGGCTCAGGCACCATGTGACGAAACGAAAGAGATTGTTCTCACCATCTGGCTTGCCTGCCGATTCTGCCAATTCGTGATGCTCACTAATCATGTGAACCAGCACGAATGTAACTCTTGCTTCGCGGTCACTAATCTTAGCGGCAGCGTTTACCTGGCGCTTCATTTCCGCCAGCACATTCTTATGTTGATAGTCTTTAATCATACTTAATCCTCCATCATTGCTTTACGGAAATCTTCATAGAGATCTCCCGTCATATAAATGTCTTTACCTTCTGGCGTATTATCAAAGGCCATATATTTGAATAACCGGCCTTCTTCTTTTAGCCATTCAACAGCCTTTTCTATGAAAGCATCCTTGCGAACGTACTCAACATCTTTCTCGGAATGCCTTTTCATCCATCCTTCCCTTCTACTGGGTGTCGGAATATACAATTTATCTGGATTGCTCATATTTATTCTATATCACTTGTCTAATTCCCAAATTTCGTATTCAGTGATTTCCTATATTCATCGAAGTTCTTGATAGTTGCATCAAGTCCTTTCTCCATCACTGTCGTTGTAACATAGCCGACATAACTGGCCTTCTCAAGTGGAGTCCAGTCACTTACCTTGCCCCAATAGGCAATCAGCAAGGCCACGGCCTCTGCAAACAGATCCAATTCTTCTGTCGGCTCGAACTTACAACTCTCTATAGCTTCATTGAGCTTATCGGCCAGCATGCCGACCTTCTCTTTCTTCGATAAAGTCTTCTTAGCCATGATATATATCGCCACTACCTGTTGATACCATACCTGTAATATTCTTGCAATGAACGTCACCACTGCCAGTGTTGACATTCACGGCATCCTCACATTCCACGTCACCACTACCAGTACGGATGTTCTGGACGTTGCCGTTCACCTTGACATCGCCGCTTGTGGTGGCCAGGTTCTGAACGTCACCATTGATTTCGATGCTGATAACGTTACTCTCAGTGTATTCACCTCCGATGGAGTCCCAATCTACGGCCTTACCATCTGCATACCAGCGACCGTCAATCTTCTCGATGGTCTCACCTTTGATAGTATAGGTCTTGTCACCACGTCTGATGTTGACAGAACCTCCTTTGATAACAGTACGCTTTCCTGTGGTAATCGTTCTGGTGCCAGCACCATGGATGATGGTCTCACCACCTGTATAGTCA
>Ga0256404_1010121_pt1 | contig 13185 bp, 10 predicted proteins | sample RumenRJG_01DNA_FD_185990 | JGI IMG/M metagenome (GOLD analysis project Ga0256404, IMG submission 185990) | Bovine rumen microbial communities from Lethbridge, Alberta, Canada - RJG_01 | ecosystem: Host-associated > Mammals > Digestive system > Stomach > Rumen | place: Canada: Alberta | collected...
GGCAGCCATGCACAGAACCGCGATCAGTCCGGGAACAAAGCCAACGCCCAGATGACCTTCTGTGATCAGAGTACCGAACTGATAGATGATGAATGCAACCGTATAACCGGTTCCCAGCTGCAGGCCGATCGCGCCCCACAGCCAGCCTCTGCTCTTCATCTCGGAATTCATAGCACCGATCGCTGCGAAGCAGGGAGGTGTGTAGAGGTTGAAGAACAGATAAGCCAGAGCCGTAACGGAAGTAAGACCCATAGTTACCGCAACTTGATTGGCACCGCCGGTAAGTGCGAGCTCATCTACATCAATGAATGCAGTGAGGCCGTAAACGACTGCCAGTGTACCGACGACATTCTCCTTTGCAATGAAGCCGGTGATTGCTGCCGCTGCCAGCTGCCAGACACCAAATCCCAGAGGGATGAGGAGAACAGCAAAAGGAGTAGCAATAGAAGCAAGGATGGAAGTATTCTCAGCACCCTCTTCTACGACCTGGAACTGCCAGTTGAATGTCTGCATGATCTGAACGACGGTGTTGCAGATCAGGATGATGGTAGCTGCCTTGATGATGTATGCTTTCGCACGCTCCATCATGGACTTGAAAGCAAATTTCAGGCTGGGAAGCTTGAACTTGGGAAGTTCCATGATGAAGAAGGATCTTCTGTACTTATAACCGGTGATACCCTTGATCAGCAGAGCGCCGAGGAAGATCAGGAGCAGTCCGAAGAAATAGCTGAGTGTGCTGACCCAGCCGGCACCGTTGAAGAAGGCGCCTGCAAAGAGCGCTATGACCGGGATCTTGGCTCCGCAGGGGATGAAGGTGGCGAGCATGGAGGTCGCTCTTCTCTCTCTCTCATCACGGATGGTACGGCAGGCCATGATGGCGGGAATACCGCAGCCTGTTCCGATGACGACCGGGATGACGGACTTTCCGGACAGACCGACTCTCTTGAAGATCGGATCCATAACCGCACTGACACGTGCCATATAGCCGCAGTCCTCAAGCAGGGCGATCAGGAAGTACATGACCATAACAAGAGGAAGGAAGCCTACAACAGCACCGACGCCGCCGACAATACCGTCTGCCAGAAGTGCGGACAGGATCGCGGGGCTGTTCTCGAGCTGACCTGCAACCCATTCCTGGAACATCTCAATGTAGCCGACCAGCCAGTCTGCAACCAGAGGTCCCAGCCATGCCTGGGATACCCAGAAGACAAACCACATGACCACTGCGAAGATAATAATACCCAGAATAGGATTGAGAAGGATCTTATCAAGAGAGTCCTGCTTATTGATCTCTGCGGACTTGACTGCTCTCTTCTCTACCTTGGCAACAATATCATTTACAAATTTATAGCGCTTACGGTCTTCCGCGTCAACGGCATTCTTGTCATGAAGATCGATGTCGGCCTGCACATAGGGTGCCTTCTGTGTCTGACCATTCAGTGCCACTGCCTTTTCGACGACTTCCGCAAGACCCTTGCCTTCGATTGCAGTCGTGTTGACGACCGGGCAGCCAAGCATTTTTTCCAGAGCCGCGACATCAATTGTGGTCTTTTCTTTCTCGTTGATATCCGCTTTGTTCAGAGCCACGACAACAGGGATTCCAAGCTCCAGCAGCTGCGTTGTGAAAAACAGGCTGCGGCTGAGGTTTGTTGCATCCACAATGTTGATAATTGCATCCGGATGCTCATCACGGACATACTTACTGGTGATACTTTCCTCCGGTGTAAACGGGGACATGGAATAAGCACCGGGAAGGTCGACTGCAATTGCCTCGACACCCTTTGTGTACTCATTCTTAATAGGGTATTCCTTACTGCCGACTGTGACGCCGCCCCAGTTGCCTACCTTTTCACTTCTGCCCGTCAGATCATTATACATTGTTGTCTTGCCGCTGTTCGGGTTGCCGGCAAAAGCAATTCTCATACTGAACCTCCTTTATAATAGCACAATATAGACACTTGTTCCCGGAATCTTCAGCTACATCCCCTCATGGTCTCTCATGGTCTTTTATGATCTGAAAACCCGGTTACAAGTAAGTCTCCGGACTCAAATAATGATCGCTTCGGAAAGAAGCTGATCCAGATTGTAGCGGCCATCCTTAATAACAGCCACACAGCTTTTTTTCTTTTTAGAGACGACAGTGATCGGCTCTCCGCTGTAACATCCAAGACGGAAAAGGAAGGAATTCATTTCGTCATCAGCGGTATTGATTTCCTTGATAATATATGTCTTGCCAACCTCGGCTTCCAGCAAAGTCATTATGTAATGCTCCTTTCTCATCTTATAGATCACAAAGAATACAATATCGATAATAGTAAAGATTAGAAGATACTAACCTATCAATCAGCTGGATTGTAGCATAGGTAGTTAGTCATGTCAATCTAAATTTGTTAAAACTAACTTATCTTCTACTGGATACTATATCCAGTAGATACTATCTCTACTGGAAGATATTTTCTGCATCCTGTTTTCACTTTTTTAAAAGGTAGAAAAAAAAGAGCACCGGTCATTTGGTGCTCTTTCTGTCCTCAATAGAAATCGTATTCTGTTGCCGGTGTTCCTTCTGTTAAAAAGCTCCGGGAAATCGTATGATTCCCTGCAGCCAGATGACTCCCTTGAAACGCCTGCCGGGTTCGGGATGACCATAGAGGTCCTTGTCATTGATGGCAATCGGAAATTCGATCCCGCTGCAGAAAACAGTAAGGACATGAATTTTGTCCAGGGTATAGGGATTGCGAACCTGCCTGCAGGCAAGAACCTCTCCCATAATATAATAGACATCACATTCCGCGCCGGTCGGCATAAAGAAGGAATCCACCAGGGTGAGGATATCGCTCTCCTGGATCTTACCCAGAAGGTCGCCGTAGGTATCCATATCCTCCATGGTGATGGTCTGCATGGCCTGTTCGTCTCCGTCTCTGGCTGCTTCCATCAGCTTTCTGCGGCGGTCCGCCCGCTGCTGGATCAGCTGCTGATCATAGGGGGACTTTTCCAGAGGAAGCAGTATTGTTCCCTCAACAGAAAGAGCGGAAAGACAGACTGCCGTCCCCGGAAAGGGAAGCTCCTCATAGGCGGAAAAGCGCAGATAATCGATTGCATTGAGCAGTCGGAAAATCAGTGTCGTTCCGATCCGCATGTCATCGCAGATTCCGGCGAAGGACCGGTTATCGATCCTCTCCTCCACAAAGACCTCTTCCATAGTCGTGACTGTCTCGGGCACCAGATAGGGTTCCACCTGCCCCGCCAGAAAGTCATTTTCATCCTCGAAAGTACCGGCCATGTTCAGCCCGCATCCGCCGGCCAGATCCATTTTGTACTCCGTCAGCATTTCCTCCGGGTGGTCGAGAATCGCTGCCTGCATGTGATATGAAGATTTGGTTTTGATATCGTCGATCAGATTCAGCCGGTCCAGTGCATTCATGGATTCGGAAAACCCCACCGCCCTTAAATACTTATGCAATAAACAAATCTCCTGTACGCAATGTGTCAGGGGGCATACACCCTCTGACACATATCATTAACATCTTAATCTCTATTCCGGAACGTTTCGCGCGACGGGATATCACACGAGACAGCTGTCCGGTTTACTGGTTTACTGGTTTACTGGTTTATTGGTTTATTGTTTCACTTGTTCACAGGAACATGAACTTTGATATGCAGGACCTCAGCACTCAGGAACAAGCTCGGTCATGCCGCCCATGTAGGGACGAAGAACTTCGGGGATGGCAACGGTTCCGTCCGCGCGGAGGTTATTCTCAAGGAAAGCGATCAGCATGCGGGGAGGAGCCACAACAGTATTGTTGAGTGTATGGGCCAGATACTTTTTGCCGTTCTCTCCGCTGACACGGATCTGCAGGCGGCGCGCCTGTGCGTCACCCAGGTTGGAGCAGCTGCCGACCTCGAAGTATTTTTTCTGGCGGGGAGACCATGCCTCGACATCACAGGATTTGACCTTGAGGTCAGCCAGATCGCCGGAGCAGCACTCGAGTGTGCGGACAGGAATATCCAGGCTGCGGAAAAGCTCTACCGTGTAGGACCACATCTTGTTGTACCAGTCCATGGATTCCTCGGGCTTGCAGACAACGATCATCTCCTGCTTTTCAAACTGATGGATCCTGTAGACACCGCGCTCTTCGATGCCGTGGGCACCCTTCTCCTTGCGGAAGCAGGGAGAGTAGCTGGTCAGCGTCTGGGGAAGCTTCTCCTCGGGAATGATCTGGTCGATGAACTTACCGATCATGGAGTGCTCGGAGGTTCCGATCAGGTACAGGTCCTCGCCCTCGATCTTATACATCATAGCGTCCATCTCTGCGAAGCTCATAACGCCGGTAACGACACGGCTGCGGATCATGAAAGGAGGCACGCAGTAGGTGAATCCCTTGTTGATCATGAAATCTCTGGCATAGGAAATAACCGCGGAGTGAAGTCTGGCGATATTGCCCATCAGATAATAGAAACCGTTGCCGGCGACATCGCCTGCTGCGTCGAGGTCGATGCCATTGAAGCGCTTCATGATATCTGTGTGATAGGGAACTTCGAAATCCGGAACCACCGGCTCGCCGAACTTTTCGATTTCCACATTGCAGCTGTCATCGGGTCCCAGCGGAACAGAGGGATCGATGATCTGCGGAATCAGCATCATATCCTTTCTGACGATCTCATCCGCCTCCTTCTTGATTGCATTAAGCTCATCAAGACGGGTATTGTCCGCAACCTGCTCCTTAATAGCCTGAGCCTCTTCCTTTTTGCCCTGTTTCATCAGCGCGCCGATCTGTTTGGAGATCTTCTTTTTCTCCGCACGGATCTGGTCAGCTTCCTGCTGGGCAGCACGGCTCCTGGCATCGTACTCGATCACTTCATCCACGAGCGGCAGTTTTTCGTCCTGGAATTTCTTCCTGATATTTTCTCTGACTGCATCGGGGTTTTCTCTCAGAAATTTAATGTCTATCATTTTTTCTCTCCCTGTTTTTTATAAGGAACTGTCGATAAATTAACTGTTCAGATTGCGCCGCATGGGTTTTCGAGTGCAAGGAAAAAAACGCAGCCGTACCGAAGTACGGCGAGGCTTTTTGACGCCGCAATCGGAAATCCATGCAAGCAGTTATTATAACATGCTTTTATTCGTTACGTCAGCATATCTACGATCTTTTCCAAATCTTCGTGGCTGTAGAACTCGATTTCAAGCTTTCCTCTTCCGTCGCCACTGTTCCGGATCGATGTTTTTGTCCCCAGAGACTGTTTCAGACGTTCCTCAATTTCCCTGTAGGCAAGTTCCAGTGCTTCGTCTTTTTCTTCAGACTGCTTTCTCACAGTCTCTTTCTTTTTCTTATTTTCGATATTTCTCTTTTTGATCAGCTTCTCCACATCGCGGACACTCAGCTGTTTTTCTGCAATCTGCTGTGCGATCAGATACTGTTCCTCACCGATTTCCACAGAAATCAGTGCCCTCGCATGTCCCATGGAAAGCTGACCCTGCGCAAGCATATCCTGCACACGCTCGTCAAGCTTCAGAAGACGCACGGAATTTGTGATCGCAGTCCTTGATTTGGAGACCCTGGCAGCCAGGTCTTCCTGCCTCAGCTGAAACTCATCCAGCAGTCTCCGGAAAGCCTTTGCCTCTTCAATCGGATTCAGATCCTGCCTCTGTATATTCTCGATAAGAGAGAGCTCCAGCGTTTCCTGATCTGAGTAGTCCCTGATGATTGCAGGAATCTCTGTCAGTCCCGCTTTTCTGGATGCGCGCCAGCGTCGTTCACCGGCAATGATCTCATAGCGGTTTCCTTTTTTCTGGACAAGGATCGGCTGCAGGACACCGAACTGTCTGATGGAATCAGCCAGTTCTTCCAGTGCCTCGTCTTCAAAATTCTGGCGAGGCTGACTTCGGTTAGGATCGATCTGAGAAAGGCGCAGAGTCCTTACTCCGCTTTCTGAAGCGGGATCCCTGTCCATTTGAGAAAGCTGTCGGTCCGCTGTTTCTTTCGAGGACCCGTTCTGCATGATCTGATCCGCTGTTTCTTCCAATCCATTCACGGATGGTTGCTCAACCGGTGTAATGCTCTTTGTTTCTTCCTTTATCGGTTCCTGCAGGCGTTCCTGCGGAATCAGCGCGTCCAGGCCTCTGCCCAGACCTCCGTGTCTCTTCTTTGCCAATTTTTACCCCTTTTTCTCTATATTGCTTTTGCGCCGCATGAGCACCCGCTTTTTTTAACCTGTCTGCAAAGCAGGCATGCCGTAAGTATGAAGTGTTGTGGTTTCAGGTTGGACGCAATGAGCCTGGTTTATTGACCCAGCATTTCTTTTGCCAGTTTTTTGTAAGCCTCTGCGCCCGCTGATTTCGGTTCATAAACTGTGATGGGCTCTCCGTAACTGGGTGCCTCCGCAAGACGGATATTGCGGGGTATCAGTGTATTATAAATGCGCTGCTCTACATGTGTGCGTACATTTTCCACGACCTGGGCGGAAAGATTGGTCCTGGCATCGTACATAGTAAATACAATGCCTTCAATATCCAGTTTTGGATTAAGGCGCTCCCGGACAAGATTGATGGTATGGATCAGCTGGCTGAGTCCTTCCAGTGCATAGTACTCGCACTGAATAGGTACAAGTACGGAGTCCGAAGCTGTCATCGCATTGACTGTCAGCACGCTCAGTGAAGGCGGGCAGTCCAGGAAAATAAAATCGTAATCATCCCGGATGAAATCCAGTGCATCCCGGAGAATGTATTCTTTTCTTGGAATGCCGATCAGTTCAATCTCTGCTGCCGCCAGATTTACATTTGAAGCGATCAGATCAAGATTCGGAACTACTCCGGGAATGATCGTCTCATTGACCGAGCAGTCATCCAGGAGAAGTTCGTAGATTGTATTCTCCTGACTGTTTTTATCCACACCGAATCCACTCGTTGTATTACCTTGGGGATCCACGTCAATGACCAGAATTTTCTGATTCAGTTCCGCGAGCGAAGCCGCAAGATTGATTGTTGTGGTCGTTTTGCCGACGCCCCCTTTTTGATTTGCAACTGCTATAATTTTACCCATTTGCTTCTCTTTCTCAAAAATCAAGACTATCTGCGTGTCTTGTGCGCGTATCCGTTATCTGTTTCAAAAGATATCTGTTTCAGAAGATATCTATTTCAGCGGATCCTTTGAAGGTGTTCCGGCCTTTCTGGGATACTTTCCGGAGGTGTGTCTTTCCTTGATCACCTGCACAAGTGTCCGGTTGTAGTCTGTGCCGGGAAGCTGGAAGGAGATTACCTGATCCATCCTTCCTCCCAGGATTTCCACAGCCTTCTTGCCTTCCTCCATCTCTTCCTTCAGTCGCTCTGCCTTATAGGCTATAAAATATCCTCCCTTTTTCACAAACGGGAGACAGTATTCCGCGAGAATATTCAGCCTTGCCACTGCCCTGGAACAGGCAATGTCATATTTTTCCCGCTCAGATTCAATCCTGGCAAACTCCTCCGCCCTGGCATGAAATACGGTTACGTTTTCCAGTCCCAAGAGTTCTATCGTTTCATTCAGGAATTTGACCCTCTTTTGAAGAGAATCTACAAGCGTCACCTTTGCTCCGGGAAAAGCAATTGCTATGGGAAGTCCGGGGAAGCCTGCTCCTGTTCCGATATCGATGACAGAGATATTTTCAAAACTCCGGGGCTCGATCATACCGACGATGGAAAGACTATCCAGAAAATGCTTACTGTAAACATCCGACTCCTCTGTAATCGTCGTCAGATTCATAACTTTGTTCCATTTGATCAGATTCTCGTAAAACATTCTGAACTGCCGCAGCTGTTCTTCTGTGAGCGAGATTCCAAACATTGTAAGCTGTTCTACGAATTTTTGTTCTGTATTCTCTTTCATTTTAAATCAAATGGTGCAATCAAAAATGCACCGGCTCCTTTTCATCATACATGTTTGCGGGTACTTGCCCATGGGCACAAATATGCACATGATTTACAATATAAAATGTTTCACGGGTTTGTTCAATGTTTCACGTGAAACATTTGATACTACCGCATTTGATACCACCCTCATATTTAACGAGTCCCATGAGTGCCCAGTTGCTGCAGCCATGCAGTGTGCCCTCGTTTGTTCCTTAGCTCATATTACTTCATATTTTCAAGACTCGCTCGTGAGTCTTGAATAACTTCCTGCTCTTTTGCACTTCCTACATCCTAACACAACCATTTTTTTGCGTAAACACTAAAATACTTGCGGCCATGGTCTCGCGTTCACAAACATGTATGATGAAAACTACGTGCGGCTACAGCATATTTTAGTTTTGACATCATCTAAAAAAACAGAGTGTAATGTTTCACGTGAAACATTACACTCTGTCTTTTTCTTGTAATTTTCTCAGGTAGAGCATTCTCTTGATACTTTTACCTGAATCGCGCGGTTCAGGGATGCTCCCAGAAACAGAAACATAATAATAAACTTCAGCCACATGGCTGTCAGAAAAAAGGCAGCGAGTGTTCCGTAAACAGATGAGAGTTTCCAGAACCGGGTGATAAAATAGCCAAATCCCTTGGTAAATATAAACCATGTCAGGGATGAAAAAATACTGCCCGGAATCTGATTTCTGATCTTTCTTTTTCCCGAAGGAAGAAATGTAAATGTAAGGACAATGATGATGATCATTGCAGCTAATGTAATAATACTGCTGTATTCCAGAACATTGTTAACCCTTACGGCTATTTCAGGAAGATTCAATAAGGTAAAGACATCTGTGATCACATTTTCCAAAGAGGAACGAAGCATCTGAAAGAGAAGCATGGAAGGGATCAGGAGTGAAAACAAAACCGAATAGAGAATCGCCTTCGGTTTTGCAACCAGATATTTTTTCTGGGTATGATTGATCTTTTCAAGTCCTGCCATCAGAGCTGAAATGCCGTGTGAGCCTGTCCACAGACAGGTAAATGCAAACACATACAGAACGAGTGTACCTGAATAGCGGTTGAGGTTGACGATGATCGCCACTATTGCCGTACGGACCTGAGGAATGTCGGGAATAATGTTCATTAAAAAATTGCTCACATCCTCAACGGAAAACCAGGGAAGCATATTGATGATATAAATGATCATCATCAGCAGTGGAACAAATGAAATCATAAAATAGTACGTGGCATTTCCTGAATAAACGTCCATTTCATGCTTTGTATAAACATCCATTGTTCTTTTGATCAGTGCAATGAAGTCTTCTTTTTTTATCAAGGCTTTCATAATGTTCTCCTGATCCGCATGTAGTGCTGTCTACAATTCCAATAGGAATCATCAATATTATGGGACAATTCCAATGCTTTGTCACTGTCTTTTTTCAATATCATGATCTGACCCCGGGGGTTACAGCCCTGACTGGGCTAAAGGTTGTTTTTATCGGCCAAAAGCCAATTTGGAACAAAAAACGCTCCGTTAGTGGTCACGATGTGACCACTAACGGATCTGCCGGTCATTCTATATTTTCGGTCCCGGATGCTCCGGATGTTCCGGAACTATTTTTCTTTCCTCTGTTTTTTTCCAGATAGATCAGAAGCACCGTGACATCTGCAGGCGTTACACCTGAAATACGGGATGCCTGTCCGATAGAAGAAGGCAGGAATGCTTTGAGCTTCTGACGGGCTTCATTTCGGAGACTTCCGACATCATCATAGTCGATCCAGGCAGGTATTTTGCGGTGCTCCAGTTTTTCAAACTGAAGGACCTGTTTTTTCTGGCGGTCGATATAGCCCTCATAGCGAATATTGATTTCCACCTGTTCGGTGATATCTTTTGAGAGATCCGGTCTGTCCGGGTCCAGCGGTGCAATCTTTTCATAGGACAATTCCGGCCTGCAGATCAGCTCCGCCAGTGTGCAGGCTGTTTTTAGCTCCGCAGATCCCAGTGCGTGAAGGATTTCCTGATTGGAGGCAGCCGCCCCGATTCTGATCTTTTTCAGGCGCTCTGTTTCCTCTCTGATCATCTTTTCCTTGTAGCAGACATAATCATACTGGTCCTGTGTGATCAGACCTTCCCGGTAACCGTATTTGCGCAGACGCAGATCCGCGTTGTCCTGCCGCAGCAAAAGTCTGTATTCCGCGCGAGAGGTCATCATTCTATAAGGCTCCCGATTGTCTTTTGTCACCAGGTCGTCGATCAGGACTCCGATATAGGCCTCAGACCGCTCCAGAATCAGAGGTTCCCTGCCACGGATCTTATTGACGGCATTGATACCTGCGATCAGACCCTGCGCCGCAGCCTCCTCATATCCGCTGCTGCCGTTGAACTGACCGGCGCAGAAGAGTCCTTCCACTGCCTTGGTCTCCAGAGAAAGTTTGAGCTGGTTGGCATTGATGCAGTCGTATTCGATCGCGTAAGCATTTTTGACAATCACACAGTTTTCCAGACCGGGAACCGTGCGATACATGCGCTGCTGTACATCATCCGGCATGGAAGAGGACATTCCGTCCACATACATTTCATTGGTAAAGCGTCCCTCGGGCTCGATGAATACATGATGGCGGCTTTTCTCACTGAATTTGACCACCTTGTCCTCGATGGAAGGACAGTAGCGGGGGCCGGTACCTTCAATGATGCCTGCATAAATCGGAGACCGGTCCAGATTCTGACGTATGATCTCATGTGTTTCTTCATTCGTATAGGTCAGCCAGCAGGGAACCTGTTCAATCTGTACATCGGCAGGATCCGTAGAATAGGAGAAAGGGACCACAACACGATCACCGGGCTGGATCTTCATTTTGGAATAATCCAGCGTTCTTCCGTCCATTCGGGCAGGGGTGCCGGTCTTAAATCTGCGAAGAGGGATTCCCAGATGCTCCATGGAATCCTTGAGCCATGTAGAGCGCTGCATACCTCCGGGACCTGTCTCTGTGATTGACTCACCGACCAGACATCTGGCATTCAGGTAGGTTCCGGTACATATAATGGCGGCCTTGCATGTATAGATGGTCCCTGTGTGGATCTTTATACCGGCCACACGGGGCTTTTCATCATGCTCAGCAGGGCCGCTTACAGGATCTTTTTCACTTTTTTCATTGGCGAATTTTTCCAGGTCATACTGGGTCAGGATATCCGTCACTTCGACCTGACGGATGGTCAGGTTTTCCTGGTTTTCCAATACCCTGCGCATGGCTTTGGAGTATTCCGCTTTGTCAGCCTGTGTGCGCAGAGAGTGGACCGCAGGACCTTTTGAAATATTGAGCATCTTGGACTGTATAAAAGTCTTATCAATATTTTTGGCCATTTCACCGCCAAGGGCATCGATTTCCCTCACCAGATGTCCTTTTGAAGATCCGCCTATATGGGGATTGCAGGGCATCATGGCGATGCTGTCCACATTCATGGTAAACAGTACTGTACGATATCCCAGACGGCTGCTGGCCAGAGCTGCCTCACAGCCGGCATGTCCTGCGCCGATTACACATACATCTGTATCAATAAAATAATTCATCAGGTATTCTCCATACGATAACAACCGTTGTTACCGAACATGCCCCATCAAAGGGCGTGTTCATGTAAGGCTGCGGCAGGCGCTTATTTTCCCATACAGAACTTAGAGAATATTTCCTCTACCAGATCATCTTCCACAGCTTCACCCGTGATCCTGCCCAGGCTGGTATATGCATTCATCAGATCAATGGCAAAGAAGTCTTCACTCATTCCCATCTCTATACTCCGGCGGACAAGAGAGAGCGCTTCATAGGCTTCTCTGACAGCCTCCCTGTGCCGGGCATTGGTGAGCATTGCTTCACTCTGATGGCTCAGTTCTCCCATATGATACATCTTTTCTATGGTTATTCCCAGCTTCTGCGCGCCTTCACCTGTTCGCAGAGAACAGGAGAGGACTTCATCCGCATCTTCGAAAAAATGCCGGACTGCATTTGTATCCGTGACCGGCGGAAGATCACTCTTGTTTAAAAGAATAATACATTTGCGGACAGAGGGAAGCTCTCTTTTCCATTCTTTCAAAATGGCGGCAATGGACTGATCTTCTGCAGTAATTCCTTCAGAAGTATCGATCAGATAAAGGACCAGTTCAGACTGCTCTATGGCATTTTTGGCACGTTCTATTCCGATCTTCTCAACTCTGTCCTCTGTATCCCGGATTCCCGCGGTATCTGTCAGACGAAGCTGTACTCCCCGCACTCTGACGCTCTCCTCCAGAGTATCCCGGGTCGTACCCGCGATTTCCGTCACAATAGCACGCTCTGTACCGGCAAGATAATTCAAAAGAGAGGATTTTCCGGCGTTTGGTCTTCCGATGATCGCTGTCCGGATACCTTCTTTAAGGACAGCGCCCTTTTCTCCGATTTCCAGAAGGCTTTCCATTCTGGAAAGGAGTCTTTCACAGATCCCGTCCAGACGGCCGCTGTATCCTTCCAGGTCAGAGGCATAGGTATCGGGATCATCAATAGCGGATTCAATAAAAGCCATCTCATAAAGGATCGCGGATCTGAGTTCTTTCACACTTTCAGAAACGCTTCCTTCAAGCTGGGCAAGTGCATTTTTTCTGGCAAATTCATTCTGCGACGCGATCAGATCCATCACAGCTTCTGCTCTGGAAAGATCGATCCTGCCGCCGAGAAAGGCGCGTTTTGTAAATTCACCCGGTTCAGCAAGACGGGCGCCCCCCTGCAGCACCAGATCCAGGATCCTTCCCAGCAGATAGGTTCCTCCGTGGGAATTGATCTCTACAGTATCCTCTGTCGTATAGCTGTGCGGCGCAAAAAAGACACTGATCATTACTTCGTCGATCCGGTTTCCTTTCCTGTCCTCTATATAACCAAAGGTGATCGTATTTGCTTTATGGGTCTTAAGATCATGTTCTCCCTTTGCATTTACATAGAGGCTCGCGCAGATCTGTACAGCATCAGGTCCGCTGACACGTATAATACCGATTCCCGCAGTAGACATAGCAGTCGCTGCTGCCGCGATGGTATCATTTTTACTCTTATCAATATACATGCTGCTGCCAAATAAATTATCCATACCGAAACCTTTCAGGGATCTTTAAATCAGGACTATTGTGCCGTATGTATCGCTCCGGGGGTTGCAGGGTCTTCCTCCCCCCTGTCATAAAAGAAAAACTGCCGCTTCAGATTTACTGAGGCGGCAGTCTGATGAAAGGATCATCAGCGATCTTCTTTCATTGTCACGATGACCTTTCTGTAAGGTTCTTCGCCTTCACTGT
>Ga0256404_1010122_pt1 | contig 13181 bp, 7 predicted proteins | sample RumenRJG_01DNA_FD_185990 | JGI IMG/M metagenome (GOLD analysis project Ga0256404, IMG submission 185990) | Bovine rumen microbial communities from Lethbridge, Alberta, Canada - RJG_01 | ecosystem: Host-associated > Mammals > Digestive system > Stomach > Rumen | place: Canada: Alberta | collected...
AAATTTGCTGACGAAGATTCAACTCCAAAATGGTTCCTAAGTTGTAGGCCACCCTTCCAAACGTTACCTCCAAGAGATAAGAACAATGTTTTTGGAAGGTCTGTTGGTGACAATCAGTGGATGAATGAAAAGAATGAGGCGTAAAGGAACATCGCGCCTATACGCCTCTATTCAGTATATTAGAGTAATTCTATTTCATTGGGGCTAAGCCCCGTGTATTTAGCGATCAGTTCTGCAGGCATTCCGTCTGCCTTCATCTTACGGGCAGTGTCAACCTTTTGGTTTGCACGACCTTCCTCACGACCTTCTGCACGTCCTTCTGCACGTCCTTCTGCACGTCCTTCGTCTCTCAGGGTCTCCCATGCATCGCGGGCGGCATGGACGCTAATCATGTAGTCCTCGTAGGCACGGCGCTCCTTCTTCGTCATGCTCATGTAGGCCAGCTTCTCGCGGGCAGCCTGAAGGCCGGGCGTAGTGGTGTCGTCGCGGATGACGGCATCCTTGAGATACGCCATCCACTCTTCAATAGGTGTCTTGGCCACCTCATTGAAGTGGTTGACCAACAGCAGGAAATACTCGGGGAACACCTCCTCGGGTAGGGTGACACGCCGGGTGCTCTCGCTGATGTAGCGCTCCTCCTTTTCATTGTTGTAGCGTAGCACGGAGTCCTTCTTCGTCATGCCGTGGAAGGTGGTGACACCATGATATGCATAGTCGTCGCCGCAGCCGAAGTCGAAGTAGAGGATGTTGATGGAGTAGATTTTCTTGATGACGCTGTAGTCCTGACCTGAGCCAATCTGATCCATGATGCTTTTGGCCGTCCCGAAGAGGATGCGATGGAAGAAGTCGCGCTCCTTGGTCAGCTGCACCTCAACAATGACATACTCGCCCTTCGAGGTCTTGGCTTTCACGTCCACACGGTTGGTCTTATCCTCGCGGGCATCCTGGTTGCCCTCGCTCTCCAGTATCTCTGTGACAGTCAACGGCTCACCCAAAAGCACGGTGATAAGCCCCTCAAGCACCTCCTTGTTTGCCTTGTCGCGCAGGATGCGCTTGATGGCCCAGTCAAATCTTACATACTTGCTATTATCAGTCATGGCGCAAAGATAAATAAAAAAAACGGAACCGCCAAGCGATTCGGGGATTATTTTTGCCGGATTCACTTTCAAATCACTGCGCCTAAATGCTGCGCAAAGTCTACAGAAGTCTTCGCCCGAAGAAAGGTTTTTTGGGGGTGTTTGGGGTAGAAGCTCTACATTGACTTCTTACAGACTGTTTGTAACGGCATTACAAACAGTCTGTAATACCGTTACAAAGGGTTTGTAATACCATTACAAATAGTCTGTAACGCTGTTACAAACAGTCTGTAATACCGTTACAAAAGGTCTGTAATGCTGCCGGCTATTGGGAAAGTGTCTCGGCAGAAAAGAAAAGTAGGGGAGCAAAGTTCAAGTAGTGGGGTGCAAAGTTGGGCGTTTTGAAAAATAATGCGTAACTTTGCAGCCACATTGTTATTGTATGCGAAAAATATCAGAGGTGAAACATATAGATTCATGGAAACAGCGGGCCGTGTTGACTGCATGTCTGCTGATGGTGTCGGTGGTGATGCTGGCACAACTCTCGGGTGTGGTGGTCGATGCGCAGGACGGTGGTCCGGTGCCATACGCCACGGTGCAGTATAAGGGTAACCGCGTGGCAACGAAGGCCGACGGCATGGGTCGGTTCCGCATAGAGCGGCATAATGGCTGGCGTCTGACGGTGAGCTCGGTGGGCTATCGTGAGCAGGTGCTCAACGTGGGTCCTCAGACGGCTTCGCAGATGACCATACGCCTGACGCCCGACAACCGTACGCTGAGCGAGGTCACGGTGAAGTCGAAGAAGAAGTCGCGCTATAGCCGCAAGGAGAACCCCGCCGTAGAGCTGATGCGCAAGGTCATTGCCAACAAGAAGAAAGGCGACCTGAAGCACCACGACTTCTATCGCTACCAGAACTACCAGAAGATCATGCTCGGACTGAACGACATCAACCCGGAAGTGCTGGACAAAGGCTTGTTCAAGAAGTTCCCGTGGCTTCGCGAGCAGGTGGATACCAGCCAGTATACCGACAAGCTGGTGCTGCCGCTGACGGTCGACGAGATGGTGACCGAGCACCTGTATCGTAAGAACCCGAAAGCCGAGCGCACCATTGTGAAAGGTACGAAGTCGAGCGGTGTGAACGACCTGTTCCAGACGGGTGAGATGCTGACCACCGTCATGCGCGAGGTCTTTGCCGATGTTGACATTTACGACGACTATATCCTGCTCATGCGCCATAAGTTCAGTTCGCCAATAGGTCGTGACGCCATTCAGTTCTACCGCTTCTATATTACCGATACGGTCTACGTGGGCACCGACCGCTGTATCCATCTGGACTTCGTGCCCAACAACCAGCAGGACTTCGGCTTCCGTGGGCAGATCTACATCCTTGACGACTCGACCTATCAGGTGAAACGCTGTGAGCTGCACGTGCCCCGTTCGAGCGACGTGAACTGGGTGGAGTCGATGCAGTGCATGCAGGAGTTTGCCCAGCAGCCCGACGGACAGTGGATGCTCACGGTCGACGATATGACCTGCGAGCTGATGGTGACCGACTTCATTGCCAAGGCGGTGGTGACGCGTACGACGCGACTCACCGATTTCTCGTTCGACCCGCTGCCCAGTGAACGGTTCAAGAAGAAAAACCCGTTGGTGGTCGAGCCTGGTGCCGACCGTCGCAGTGATGCTTTCTGGCAGCAGCACCGACAGGTGGAGTTCACCAAGAGCGAGCAGGGCATGGGCAACTTCCTCAGCAACATCGAGCAATTGAAGGGCTACAAGTATGCCATCTTCGTGCTGAAGGCACTTTTCGAGAACTATCTTGAAACCGGCTCGCGCGACAAGCCCAGCAAGTTCGACGTAGGCCCCATCAATACGTTCATCTCCCAGAACTTCTATGACGGGCTGCGACTGCGCGTTGGCGGCCAGACCACGGCCAACCTGATGCCTCACCTCTTTGCCAAGGGCTACTATGCCTACGGCACGAAGACCCATGAGAACTACTACAGTGGTGAGCTGACCTACGCCTTCAACGACAAGCGCTACCTGCCGCATGAGTTTCCCGTGAACAACTTGACGTTCTCATCGAAACGAGACGTAGCTCTGCCCAGTGACAAATATTCGGTGACCGACAAGGACAACGTGTTCTCCTCGTTCAAGGTACACGACATCGACAAGATGCTCATGTACAACACGCAGCGTCTCAACTACGAGTTCGAGACCTCGACCCACTGGCGCTTCTCGGCTGACCTGAAGACTGAGCGCATTGACCCCATTGGTGACCTGATGTTCATCCCTGTCACTGCAAGCATCAAACCTGAAACGTCAGGCCTCAGCACGCCCATTGTTGGCAAGAATTCCATACGCTACACCGAGTCGACCTTCGGCATCCGCTATGCGCCTGAGGAGAAGTTTGTGAACTCCAAGCAGCGTCGTAAGACCATGAACAAGGATGCCTGGTATATTCAGCTGCAGCACACCGTGGGCTACAACCATCTGTTGGGCGGTCAGTATGACTATAACTATACCGAGTTGGAGTGGTACCGGCGAACATGGCTGCCCATGAGCTGGGGACGAATAGACGCCCGCGTGAAGGTAGGCCAGCAATGGTCGCAGGTACCCTGGCCGCTGCTGCCCATGCCGCAGGCCAACCTGTCGTATATTGTCAATCCGCAGTCGTTCAACATGATCAACAACATGGAGTTTCTGAACGACCGCTATGCCTCGTTCATGCTGACATGGGAGATGGGCGGTAAACTGTTGAACCGCATACCGCTGCTGCGGCATCTGAAGTGGCGCGAGATTGCAGAGATAAAATGTCTTTGGGGAACGCTTGCCGACAAGAACAACCCGCTACTGACGAAGAATATGAACAGCGACCGGCTGATGGCGTTCCCAGAGGGGTGCTATACGATGGACGGTCGCAAGCCTTACTGGGAATATGCCATCGGTGTTCAGAATATCTTCAGCCTGATTCAGATAGAGTACGTACACCGCATCAACTACCTGGATCTGCCCACAGCACAGAAGCACGGCATCAGGTTCGTCATCAATCCGTCGTTCTAAGCATAAGAAAAGGTTTGGGAAATTTTCCCAAACCTTTTCTTATTCAATCCGTGCCCCGAGATTAGCTCTCAAGCTTTTTCTTTTTTACTACAAGTCCGATGACCACGAGCACCAGCACGAGCAGCAGGCCTAACGAGATGTAGGCTATCGTCTCTGTTGTCTCGACCGAGTGCGGCTTGAACGTCAGCACCACCTGATGCTTGCCGGCAGGCATCTGCAGGGCGCGTAGCACGTAGTCGACACGACCTAACTCGGCAGGCTGTCCGTCGATGGTAGCCGTCCAACCGGGATAGTAGATCTCAGAGAACACCACCACACCGCCATTGGCCGACTCTACGTCGTAAGTGAGCTGGTTGGGCTCGTAGGCAGTGATCTTCACTACGCTCACCGAATCCTGCTTGGCAGCCTTGCCCAGGACGCTTTCAAACTGCTTGTCGGCCACAGCCACGTGGCGTAGGTTATGCTTGTCGAGCGATTCAATCTCCTGATTGGCATTGTCTACGTAGACCACCTCGTCCACTAACCAGGCATTGCCGTAGGTGTAGGGGTTCTGCAGGGGTACGGTCTGTCCCGACTGCAAGGGCAGGATGAAGTAGCGCGTGTTCAGCATGTTGAGCACGGGGAAGATACTGTCGCCGTTCACTTGGGTCATGTCGCCACCGGCTTCGCTCACAGCTTGGAATACGGCCTGCATCTCCTTGCCGATATGGGCGTCGATGAGCTCCTGATAGCGGCGCAGCTTGGCTGCATGGTAGCCACCGATGCTCTTGTGGTAGTAGCTCGTCTCGTTCTCGTTGAACGTGTTTGAGGCGAGGTTCAGCACACGATAGTCCAGCGTCTTGTCCTGCAGGATCACCTCGTCGGTCTGTGTCATGGGCTGTGCCTTCTCACGCTCGTACTTCGGTACGAACATCTCGTCGTTCAGGTAGCGCTTGTTCACCTGCCACAGATCCAGCAGGCAGAGCACCACGAGGATGCCCACAAGCGGCAGGGTCTTCAGCTTGCGTGCCTTGTAGAGCAACAGCATGAGTGCTCCGATGAGGATGATGGCAAACGAGCGCCAGCAGTCGGCAGTGAACATGGCCTGGCGCATCTCAGTGAGGTTAGCCAGCAGTGGCGACAGGTATTCAGCAGGCCACTCGTGGAAGGCCTGCATCTCTTGCGACGATACGAAGTCGAAGAACATGCCGGGCATCAGCGCGAAGAGCAGGCAGAAGCCTGCGGTGAGGGCAAAGGATATATAGAAGTACTGCATGAGCTTCTTCTTCGGCTCTTCGCTTTTCACGCGTTCTATGAACTCCTTCAGGGCCATCATGGCCAAGAGGGGAATGGTGAACTCGGCAATGACGAGGATGGAGGCCACGGTACGGAACTTGGCGTACATAGGCATGTAGTCAAGGAACAGGTCGGTGAGTCCCATGAAATTCTTACCCCACGACAGCATGATGGACAATATGGTGGCAGCCAGTAGTGCCCACTTCATGGGTCCCTTTACAATGAACAGGCCCAAGATGAAGAGGAACATCACGAAGGCACCCACATAGACGGGACCGCTGGTGCCGGGCTGCTCGCCCCAGTACTGTCCCAACTGCTGATACACCTGCACATACTGGTTGTTGGCATGCTTCATGGCCGTTGGGTTCTTTGACAGTGGCACCGATGCTCCACCCTTTGCGTTGGGTACGAGTAGTGTCCACGTCTCGCCAATGCCATACGACCACTGTGTGATATAGTCGCGGTCCAGTCCGCTCGATGTCTGGTTGGCTGCGTTTTCCTTCACCAGTTCACTTTTGCCGCGCATGGTCTCCTGTGAGTATTGCCACGTGTGGTATAGGTTCGAGAGGTTGACCAGTACGCCCAATATGCCGCCAATGAGACAGACACCCGTAGCCTTTAGGAAGTGGACGTAGCGCTTCTGTTGGATGGCTTCCACCAGATAGGCCACGATCATGAAGAAGATGATGAACAGATAGTAATAGGTCATCTGCACGTGGTTAGCGTGCACCTCAAAGGCGGTGAAGATGCCTGTGACGACGAGTCCCCACAGGTATTTGCCCCGATAGGCCAGCACAATACCGGCAATCATCGGAGGTAGATAGGCCAGTGCCCACACCTTCCAGATGTGACCGGCAGCAATGATAATCAGGAAATAGGTCGAGAACGCCCAGAGCACACTGCCCAATGCGGCGAGATGCCAGCGAAAGTCGAAGGCACGCAGCAGGATGTAGAAGCCCAGCAGGTAGGCAAACACAAACCACACGTTCTCCGGCAACCACAGATGGTAGGCATTTTCAGCAACCGTCAGCGTGTTGGTGCTGTCGTAGGAAGGCGACGTCTGATAGGTGGGCATACCCGAGAACAGCGAGTTGGTCCAGCGGGTACGCTCTCCAGTGCGGTGAAGATACTCCGATGCTTCCTGTCCGGCACCTACACCGGCAGACGAGTCGTGGCGATAGAGTATGCGCCCCTCGATGTCGGCAGGGAAGAAATAGGCAAATGCCAGCACGGCAAACAGCAACACTGCCAGCACGTCGGGCAGCAGTCTCTTAATTGTACTCATCTTATTATTCTGTCAATGTATTTGTTTCTTTTTTTTCGTTATATCGAAAAGTTTGCTGCAAAGGTACTGTAAAAAAATGATTTGGCGAAGAAAAAGCAAAAAAAAATCCCAAACATCTGACGAGCAGTTGTTTGGAATTTTCCAGTGTCGACACTTGGATTCGAACCAAGGACCCCCACCATGTCAAGGTGATACTCTAACCAGCTGAGCTATGCCGACTTTTACTGTGCTACCTTTTTCTTTTTCTATTAGTGCGCCTGACAGGACTCGAACCTGCACATCGTGAGATACTAGATCCTAAGTCTAGCGCGTCTACCAGTTCCGCCACAGGCGCGTTTTGTCATTTGCGGGTGCAAAGGTAATACTTTTTGTGGAAACTGCCAAATTATTTTGATAAAAGTTTGCGTGCAGCCTCAATTATTGTGTCACGTCCTTTCAAAAAATCCTCGTCGGTAAGCTGTACGGCTACGTCGGGCTCAATGCCGAACTCGCACGACTGTCCTTGTGCATCGTACATCGGTACGGCCGAGAAGCGCACGATCCAACCGTTGGGCAGTGAACTGGAGAAGGGCATGCCGGCACCGCCACCGGTATGGTCGCCCACGATGGTCACCTGAGGCAGCTGCTTCATGTACATCACAAACTCGTTGGCGGCACTGAACACTTTGCGGTTGGTGAGCACACAGACGGGCTTATGCCATCGTAAGTCTTTCGAGGGCTCTAAGAAACGAGGTTCTTTGTCAGAGAAATCATTATGACCGGGACCCGTTTTGTGCTGCACATAGCCCACGAGGGTCTTCTCGTTGCAGAATCGCGCGGCCAGCTTCTCCGCATTGCTCAGGTCGCCACCACCATTGCCGCGAATGTCGATGATGATGCCGTTGCACAGCAACATGTGCAGCAGTACCTCGTCGAGGTTGCCGCTGCCGAAGGCATCGGTGAAACTCTCGTAGCGTATGTAACCGATGTTGTCGTCGAGGATGCGGTAGTTGAGTCCTGCCGCCATCTTGTAGTCGGTACCCATGTAGCGGCGCAGCAGCGTGTCGCTGAGGTTGGCGGGATAGAGCTCGAACCACGACCAGTTGCGCCCGTAGTCGAACGAGGTATTGAGGTTGACGTGGCCGTCGCGAAGTTCGCTGAGCATGCCTGTGAGCACCTCGAAGAGCTGCGCTGTGCTCATCTTGTCGTTTACGCGTACCTTATATTTATTATATACCTGCTGCCAGTCCAGTCCGTAGGCTTCTTTTTTGTAGTCGAAGAAACAGTAGTGCTCGTCAATAATCTTCCACAAAGCTTCGAAGTTGCCCTGTGGGGAGTCGGGAAGCTCTTCTTCGTCGACACAGGAAGATAAAAGTAAAAAGGTAAAAAGGTAAAAAGGTAAAAGGGCAGCCGCCCTTACCTTTCTAAATATACTGTTTTGAATGATATTTCTCATATTCGACATCTTGCTTTTTTACCTTTTCACCACGATTCCTAACATCACGCGGTGTGAGTAGACGTGGCGTTTCAGGTTGTTGACATGCGACTGCTGGTAGTCGCCCAGATAGCCCAGCGTGATGGAGGTGGAGCGCCAGAGTGCCAGCTGAATGTTGAACTGCTGGCGAAAATTGGGAGCCGAGATGCAGGTGGTGGGCACGATGTTATGGTCGTAGTTGCCCAAGGCGAAAATCTCGTAGTATGACTGTCCGTAGTTGGGACTGAACATCAATCCGCAGAGAGGGAGGTCAAGCTCGTAGCGTATTTTTAAGGGAATCTTGCACAAATGAAAGTCGTAGGTGGCCACACCCGACGGCATGAGGTCGAGCGAGAATCGTGCCTGAGCGAGGTTGTTGCTATTGCGTGTGTTATAGATGAATCCGAATCCCATGGCTCCCAATCCGCCTGCCTGCAGGGTGAGCTGGTCGTTGAGCAGCGACCACGCGTAGTAGCGTCCCACATATATGTGGTAGTCGCCTTCGAGTGTTGACTCGTTTTCAGCCCGGTCTTTGTCTACAGACAGATTTAGCTGGTGTTGCCATACGGTCGACCATGCACGGTCGTATCTTCTCCTTTCTCCGACGTTGAGGAAGGTGAATCCCGTTCCACTGAATTTCTCTTGCGAGAGATAGGTGTCGAGCACATTGGTGCTTCCGATGCCTAACTGGTAGCTCTGCGTGGTTGTGACTTGGGCGGACAGTGAGGAATTGAAGAATAAAGAATAGAGAATGAAGCATGCTACGCATAGCGTCATTCTGCGTAAGCCGTGTGGCTTTATGGAAAGCGTTGTTTTCATTTCTTCAATTTTCATTTCCATTACTCATGTCTATTTGGCCATCACGCCGTTCCTTACCAGTCGAAGCTCAGCTGCCCCGTCTGCTCGTCGATAATCATTTGTTGGCTTTTGCCCGCGTCTGGATCAAGGTCTTGGGGATTAACCGGACTATCTGGATTTTCCGGATTTTCCGGAGTTTCCGGAGTTTCCGGATTCTCCGGATCTTCCGGAGCTTCCGAATTATTCGTGTCCTCTTCCTCTACCGGTTCCTCGGGGAATCGCTGTGGTTCCAGCTCCACGATGCTTTCTATCTGCCAGGTCGAGATGCGCTTACCTTTGGCCTTGTAGCCTTTCACGCTGATGAACTGTTCGGCATCGATGTCCTCGCTGCCACGGAACTCGTCGGCACCGCCGTAGGTTACGCGGACGAGGGGGTAGACCTGGTCGCTGAGCAGTACGAGTTTGCTGGAGGGATTCTCTCCCATCAGGTTCTGCTTGCGCTTTGTAGCTTCCATGAGGAATCGCTTCATGTAGGGATAGCCCTGGTTCTCGGCATCGAAGAGTACGGCAGTCCATACTTTCTCAGACTCATATTTCTCTATGCGCAGGATGTCGGCCTCGTAGTGGTTGTTCACGTCGAAGTTGGTCAGATAGTAGTCGCCATTGGGTAGTACTACGAGAATCTGGTCATCATCGAAGAACTCGCCTAACAGGCGTCCATGCTCGTCGTAGTTCAGGCGGTTCACGTCGGGGTCGAACCATACCTTTCGTCCGCCCAGTGTAGAGTGTCCCTGTGACTTCAGCGAGATGCGGTGTACGGGTTTCTTCGTGAGCAGGTTGCCCTTCGAAGCACGTCCTTTGATGATAATATCGGCAAAGCTCCGCTCCAGGAAGATGCCGGCACGCGGGTTGTGGGCCTGTACCGAGGCATCGAGCGTCACCTTCACTACTTCGGCCTCGCCGTTGGGGTTGGCGGTGAAGTACATCACACGCGAACCCTCTGTGCCCTGAGTCAGGTCATATTCCCGGTCGCGGGTGATGCCAGTGATGTTGAAGCGCTTCATGTAGCAGGGACCGCGCTTACCGTCGCGGTAGATGACGTTGTAGATAGTGCGCTTGTCGTTCTTCTTGAACACGCTGAGCCACAGCACGTTCTTTCCTACGAACAGTTTCTCGGCCACGCGTACTACTTTATATTTTCCATCACGGTAGAACAGGACAATGTCGTCGATATCGGAGCAATTGCACACGAATTCGTCTTTCTTCAGACCTGTGCCTATGAAGCCTTCCTGTCGGTTGATATATAGTTTCTGGTTGGCCTCGGCCACCTTCGTAGCTTCGATGGTGTCGAAGTTGCGTATCTCGGTCAGGCGCGGGTGGTCCTTTCCATACTTGTCCTTCAGGAACTGGAACCATGCGGCGGTCACCTCGGTCAGGTTGGCTAAGTCGCGGTCAATTTCTTCAATCTCGGCCTTGATGCGTGCCATGAGTTCGTCGGCCTTGTCCTTGTTGAACTTCAGGATGCGCTGCATCTTGATTTCCAGCAGTTTCAAGATGTCTTCCTTCGTCACCTCGCGTATCAGGGTGGGGTAGTAGGGTGTCAGACGGTCATCGATATGCTCGCAAACGGCATCGACGTTAGGTGCCTGTTCAAACTTCTTGTCCTTGTAGATGCGCTCTTCGATGAAGATTTTCTCCAACGAATAGAAGTGTAGCTGCTCTAATAGCTCATTCTTTCGAATCTCGAGTTCTTGGCGTATCAAGTCCTTGGCGCGGTCGGCCGAATGGCGTAGCACGTCGCTCACGGTGAGGAATTGCGGTTTCTTGTCACTGATGACGCAGCAGTTGGGTGAGATGCTCACCTCGCAGTCGGTGAAGGCATAGAGGGCATCGAGCGTCTTGTCGCTGCTCACGCCGGGTGACAGTGCCACTTGAATCTCGACCTGTGCCGAGGTGAGGTCGGTCACGTGGCGAGCCTTGATCTTGCCTTTCTCAATGGCCTTGGTGATGCTGTCGATGAGCGTGTTCACGGTCTTCGAGTAGGGCAGCTCGCGGATGACGAGTGTCTTCTGGTCGAGCTTCTCTATCTTGGCGCGAACCTTCACCACGCCGCCGCGCTGTCCGTCGTTGTATTTCGAAACGTCAATCGAGCCACCTGTCTGGAAGTCGGGATAGAGTTGGAACTCTTCGCCATGCAGATAGCTGATGGCAGCGTCGCATAATTCATTAAAGTTATGGGGCAGGATCTTCGAGCTCAGACCCACGGCGATACCTTCGGCACCCTGCGACAGTAGCAACGGGAATTTCACGGGCAGCGTGATGGGTTCCTTGTTACGGCCGTCGTAGCTCAGCTGCCAGTCGGTAGTCTTTGGGTTGAATACACAATCTAAGGCGAATTTCGACAGGCGTGCCTCGATGTATCGCGGTGCGGCAGCACGGTCGCCAGTGAGTATGTTTCCCCAGTTGCCCTGCGTGTCTACCAGCAGTTCCTTCTGTCCTAACTGCACGAGTGCGTCGCCGATGGAGGCATCGCCGTGGGGGTGGAACTGCATGGTGTGGCCCACAATGTTTGCCACCTTGTTGTAGCGTCCGTCATCCATGCGCTTCATTGAGTGCAGGATACGACGCTGCACGGGTTTCAGACCGTCCTCGATGTGGGGCACGGCACGCTCCAGTATCACATACGACGCATAGTCGAGGAACCAGTTCTGGTACATGCCACTCAGGTGGTGCACCACCGAGGCATCGAACCGATTCACCGGCTTATAGTCGGAGTGTCCTTCCTTTTCAGCAGAGGCTTTTGTCTCTTCATGCTCCTCCTGGCCTTCTATGATTTCGTCTCTTGTTTCGTCGTCCATTGATAGCGGTTTTCAGTTTTGCTGGCAAAGTTACGAAAAGTCGAGCGCAAAACAAAGAAACTTGTTTCTTTTTTTGCCGAGACAGAGTAATTTCGCCATCTTTTGATGGCAAAGTTACGAAAAAATTCTCACATTCCAGCACAAAGAGGTATAAAAAGATATATTCGCTGCAAAAGAGCGCCACGACGGACGGGCTGTAAGAGATAATAATGTGGGGAAACGTTTCACTCCCATTCCATCCGTCGACGAATCTCTGCACAGACAGACGTGAACCGCTCCTGAGCCTCCACCCATTCGGGCAGGTCGCGGTTCATCCAGCCAATCACCTTCAGCATCTCGGCGTGGATTTCCTCAACCCGCGACAAGTTCCAGCAGATAGACTCATTATGGAAGATGCGGTTGCGGAATCGGCGGAACGTGTTGAGCGGTGCCGACACATTCCTGCGCTGCCGTTCGCGTCGCGGCATGTAGGGGAAAGCCCGTCGCAGGGCCTGCCACAGCGTCCGCTCATACTCCGTGTTCAGCAGCGACACCCAGAAGCCGAGCGTCAGTTCTGCCACTATCTTCGACGGCGTAATCTGCTCGTGCCGCGCCGTGATGTGCTGCCCGGCCTCAGTGATATATCTGTTCAGGCTCCGCAGCCCCGGCGTCGTTGGAAAAATGGTATACCAGTCCTCGCGCCCCGTCATCGTCTCCAGTTCGCGGCACAGCGCATTGCGCAGCGTCACCTCCAGCACCGACAGGCTCACGTAGAGCGACTCCGCCAGCATCAGGTTGCACTCATAATGGCGTATCGCCTGTGCCTCGTCGTCGGGGTAAAGCGCAAAATATCGCTCCATTCGCTTCGTCGAGAAAACTTTTTCCAGAAATTGTTTGGTCAGTTCCATAAATCTTCGTATCTTTGCATCGCAGTCCCGGTAGTTCCTCTCCCAGATATTAGATGCTGGTGATGAATCCGGGTTTTTTTGTGCCCGTTTGTTTGCTGGCTGCAAAGGTACAAAACATTTCCCACAAAAAACGCAAAGAGGTATAAAAAGATATATTTGCAGCAAAAGACCGCCACGAAGGACGGCTTGTAAGATATAATAATGTGGAGAAATGAAGGGCGGGAAAGGCTACGGGTAGGCGAACGGAGTTCGGGAATGGCCGGAGGCCGACGGGATATCGGCACGGGTTCTTGCGTCCCGATGGTAGCAAGCCTGCAGAGCTGGAGCGCCCGCCCTTTCATGTCATTTTATGTTGTCAATTATTGCTGTCCGATAAAACTTCCATTTGATTTAATCACCGTCTATAACTGCCGATAAATAGGCAACCGTCCTATGATTTTCAAAAACAGGCCCCCTCTCGAAGAATGATAGCTGTATCCCCTGCG
>Ga0256404_1010124_pt1 | contig 13180 bp, 7 predicted proteins | sample RumenRJG_01DNA_FD_185990 | JGI IMG/M metagenome (GOLD analysis project Ga0256404, IMG submission 185990) | Bovine rumen microbial communities from Lethbridge, Alberta, Canada - RJG_01 | ecosystem: Host-associated > Mammals > Digestive system > Stomach > Rumen | place: Canada: Alberta | collected...
CAATGGTCTGCCCCTTCATGATACGGCTCATGTCCTGATTGAACAGATCCAGATCCAGCGCATCCAGCCCTTCAAAGTCAGAACCGCCGTTTTCATCCGTAGGCTGCTGATCCCGGTTTTTAAAATAATTATCCATCGAGATCATGTGAGGCCGGAGTCCTTCGGCCATAAGCTGTATACAAAGTTTTTGAGCAAAAGTCGTTTTACCGGAGGAAGACGGCCCGGCGATCAGGACCAGCCGGCTTTTCCGGGCCGCGATCTGTGAGGAGATCTCAGCCAGATGTTTCGACTGAAGTGCCTCCGACATATCGATCAGCTGATCGATCTGTCCCGAGGCGACCTTCATATTCAGGCTGCCAATATTTCCGACGCCTGCGACCTGGCCCCACTCCCTTGACTGGGTGAAGGCTGAAAACAGCCGGGGCTGAGGGCGGTAACGGCGCAGATCGTGAGGAGCCGACCGGTCGGGAGTACGGATGATGATGCCTTCCTTATACGGTACCAGATCGAACCATTTGAGGCCTCCGGTCGATGTCATCAGCAGCCCGTTGAACGTATCCCACTGGCCGTCGAGCTGATAAAGATAGCCCTCCTCATTCACACTGAAATGCGAAAGATAAACCAAATCGGTCCTTTCCTGTGAACGGAAATACTCCCTTATGCTGCCCATGGACTTTCTTACCCTGCGGATCGGAAGATCCTTATCGATCATTTCCTGCATCATAGACCGGATCTTAAGGATCTGATCCATGGTCATGACAACAGGTTCCTGTTCCTTTCGGATCTCGGTATAAAGGCTCCCGTTGATCGAATGCAGGATATGGACGGAGCGGCTTGCTCCCGCGACCCGTTTGGCACAGACGGTATACAAAAAAATCAGGGTCCTTACGTAAATACGGTATCCTTCCATATCTGACAGACGCACCAGTTCGACCGGACAGGTCTGGGGCAGATCATCCGGGATCTCTTCGTTAAGTCCGATCAGACTTCCGCCGATCATGACAGCCATTACCGGCGAAAATGCATCCTTATCCGTCGATGGTTTGGGAGGGAGCTGGTCCACCAGAGACTTGAATGTCCTCCCGCTGGGCCAAGTGATCGAAAACTCCTTTTGGCCTTCGGCAGTCTCCTGTCCGGGATCCTCCTCCTCCTTCACGCGAAACAAGATATCCATAGCAGCAATCCTTTATTTTTTAATCTATCTATATATATAAGTGTAAAAATCAGTCTTTTGTGATCATTTGTCCGGGCGCTTCCAAAGGAGCCGTTATAATAGCGACCGACTCCTGCCTGCTTTGTACAAAGTCTTCCAGATGTCCTTTGACCCATTCCAGAGATAAGGCATCGGTTTCATAATGGCCGGCATCGATCAGGCACAAACCTTCCGCCAAGGCTTCTTCTGCCCGGTGATAGGTGATATCGCCTGTTACCAGGACATCGGCTCCTTTGGAAACGGCCAGCGGAGCAAATTCCATCCCGCTGCCGGTACATAAGGCAACGGTGCGGATCATTTTATCCGGATCCCCGAACATCTTTAAAAAGGAAAGGCCGAACCGAACTCGGGTCAGGCGGGCAAAATCCCGAAAGCAAAGTCCTCTTGCCTGAGGCAGCCTGCCTATCCGAAGACATGCCTTTTCCCCTTCCCCGGCGACCGCTTCTACCTTCTCCAATCCCAGCAGGGAGCAGGCATGATCGTTATTACCCCCGGGGCAGCTGTCCAGATTGGTATGGGCAGCATATAAAGCGATATGGTTTTCTGCCAGCTTCAGGACTCTTCTGCCGGTCAGGTCCCGGTCAGACCCATTGGACAATGGATGAAAAAAGAGAGGGTGATGGACCAGCAGAAGGTCCGCCCGGTGAGAGACGGCAAAATCCACCGCTTTCTGAGATGCGTCGACCGACAGGACGATAATCCTGACCGGGGCATCGGTATGCCCCAGTTCCAGACCGGGCCGGTCATAATCTTCCGCATAGGAAAGCGGTGCCCAGTTTTCTATGTACGATACAATGTCGCCGACGGTCACTCCCATTTTTCAAGCTCCTTTTCGATCAGATTTTTTTCTTTAGCCAGCTGGCCGTACCGCACATAAGCAGAGCTTCCTTCCTCTGCACTTTGGCCGGAAAGTTCCTCAAGCAGACGGGTCGTTACATCCAGACGTTTCGATAAATATTCCTTCAGCACCGGGTCTTTCCGCTGAGCAAGGATATGACCGAAAGCCAGTTCTTCCTCCGTTTCATCCCCCGCCTTTGTTACTGCCGGATGGCCGGCGGATCGGGAGGCAGACGGGCAGGTATGGAAGATCCAGTAAAATTTCCCCCGGTCCGTTACCATGACTTCATCATCAATAGTAAAACCGACCCGGCAAAGCGTCTTTCTAACCAAAGGCAGTTCAGACTGAGGCTGCAGGATCAGCTGGCTGAGGCCCGACAGAGGGCTGCTGTTTCCTCTTTTTGCACTTTCCAGCAGGATGCGGCTGATCAGACGGCCTCCCATACCGGCCATTACGGCCGTATCGATCGTATCCCGCTCTAAAGCGGCAAGGCCGTCGGACAAAAGAGGGATCACCGATCCTGTCAGACCGGCCAGGGCAATATGGCTTTGGGCCCGGTCGAGCGGGCCCTTACGCACATCGCAGGCATAAGCCCTGGTGCAGACTCCGCGGCGGACCAGTTCAATAGGCAGAAAGCCATGATCGGTCCCGATGTCGGCCAGGGTCCGGCAAGGCTTGACCGTAGATGCGATCGCTTCCAGCCTGACTGACAGCCGGATCATTCGATAAAGTCCCTAAGCTTTTTGGAGCGGCTGGGCTGACGCAGCTTGCGAAGCGCCTTTGCCTCGATCTGGCGGATACGCTCACGAGTAACGCCGAACTGAGAACCGACTTCTTCCAGAGTACGGGCCCGGCCGTCGTCAAGACCGAATCTGAGACGCAGCACTTGCTGCTCCCGGTCTGTAAGCGTGTTCAGGACCTCCATCAGCTGCTCCTTCAGCAAACTGTAAGCTGCAGCGTCCGGAGGAACCATCATTTCCGTATCCGGGATAAAGTCTCCCAAATGGCTGTCTTCCTCCTCACCGATAGGAGTCTCCAGGGAAACAGGCTCCTGAGCGATCTTCATGATCTCGCGCACTTTAGCAGGAGTGATATCCATTGCCTTGGCGATCTCTTCGGGAGTTGCCTCGCGGCCGTTCTCCTGAAGGAGCTGACGCTGTACGCGGGAAAGCTTATTGATCGTCTCTACCATATGTACGGGTATGCGGATGGTCCTTGCCTGATCGGCGATTGCACGGGTAATGGCCTGGCGGATCCACCAGGTCGCATAGGTCGAAAATTTATAACCTTTACGGTAATCGAATTTATCAACGGCTTTGATCAGTCCCAGGTTGCCTTCCTGGATCAGATCCAAAAACTGCATGCCGCGTCCCACATAGCGTTTGGCAATGCTGACGACCAGACGAAGGTTGGCCTCGGCGAGTTTTTTCTTGGCTTCCTTATCGCCTTTTTCCATCCTCTTGGCCAGCTCGACTTCCTCTTCCGCCGTCAGAAGCGGTACTTTACCGATCTCTTTCAGATACATGCGGACCGGATCGTCGATCCGGATGCTCTCCGGGATACTAAGGTCCAGATCTTTATCGTCAGCGGTCCCTTCATCGATGAACCCGATGACATTGATGCCCTTATCTTCCAGATCGTCATAGATCTTTTCGATATCTTCAGGCTGCAGAGGCAGATCTCCGAATGCGTCGATGACTTCCTGGTTGTCCAGTACGTTCTTTTTCTTCTGGGCATTCTCGATCAGCTGACCCAGTCTTTCCTGATACCTTGCCTGATTGTCTTCCTGCATAAAAGCATCCTCCTCTTTTATAGATAGATCTTCAGATCTCTCAATTCTTTTTTCAGCCTGACGGCCCGTACCTGACGGTCGATGTCGTCGGACTGAGTATCCTCTTCTATTTGTCGATTCTTGATCGAAATAATATTCTGTTCCAGAAATTTGGCCAGTTCCCCCTTATCGTCAGGCACCTTGTAGTCCCGGATGGAAAAGGCTGCTTCCTGATCCTCCACCTTGTCGAAACAGCTTACCAGGTCGGCAAAGACCGGTTCCTTTCCCTTATCCAGACAGCCCAGGACATATCCGGCCGCCTGATGATGAAAGTGGTCCTCCTCTTTATCGGGAAAATCCTCCATAGAAATGTAGGTCCGGACACTGGGCCAGACTTCCGGGTGATAGATCAGGGCAGCCAATAGCGTGCCGGCCGCGTCTGCCTGCTTATCCAGAGCCTGCCTGGTTTCCTCCCGGTCCTGAGCCCTGCGGGCCCGGTACTCCAAAAGTCCGGTGCTCTGCCGTATATTTTCCACTTCTTTGCGAAGGGTCTCTTCAGGCAGTTTCAATTTAGCGGCTACATCCTTTATATGGATCTCCCTTTCCAGGTCGTTTTGGATGCCGGCCAGATTTTCTTCCATTCCTTTTAAGGTCTGGATCTGTCCGTCCACCGAATCGCCGTTATCCCTCATCTGGATCTTCAGCTCGAAATCCACCGGATCAAGAGCCGCCTTGATGACATCCTCGAGAGCCTGGGCCCCGTTATCCTTGATAAACTCGTCCGGGTCCTTGCCGGAGGGGACCTGCATGACCTTTACGTCCAGGCCGGCCCCTTTCAGGATCGGGATGGCCCGCCTTGCTGCCTGGGTGCCGGGACGGTCGGAGTCATAACAAAGGATGACCTTGTCGGTATACCGCTTCATCAAAAGAGCCTGCTGAGAGGTCAGCGCCGTGCCCAAACTGGCAACGGCATTGTCGTATCCTGCCTGATGAAGGGACAGGACATCCATATACCCTTCGACCATCATCAGAAAGTCTCTGCGCGACCGTTTGGCAATGGAAAGGCCGTATAAGTTGTAGCGTTTGTTGAACAGTTCACTGTCGGGAGAATTCAGATACTTAGGCTCCCCCTGACCCATGATGCGCCCTCCGAAAGCAATAGGCCGTCCCTGTGTGTCAAAAATAGGGAACATGACCCGGTTGAAGAAACGGTCGAAAACGGCCCCTTCCCTGCCGCTGACAAGACCGGCCGCCAGCATTTCTTCAGTCGTATAGCCTTTGGACGACAAGTACTTGAAAAGCATGTCGCGGCTGACCGGCGAATAGCCAAGTCCGAACTTGCGGCGGTACTCTTCGGTCACCTGGCGCTGATCCAGATATTCAAGGCCCCGCTTTCCCTGAGGGGTCCTGGTCAGCTGGTAATAATAGAAACGGGCGGTTTCTTTGGCAGCCGACAAAAGACGTTCCCTGCGGTGTATCCTTTTCTTTTCTTCCTCGGAGACTTCTGCCTCCGGAAGATCGATATGAGCCCGGTCGGCCAGATATTTCAAAGCCTCCGGAAACGTCATGTTCTCGATCTTCATAATGAAAGTGATCACATTGCCTCCGGTATGGCAGCCGAAACAATAAAAAAACTGCTCCCGCTGATTGACGGAAAAGGACGGAGTTTTTTCACCATGAAAGGGGCAAAGTCCGAAATAACTGCTTCCCTTTTTCTGAAGGGTGACATAGCTTCCGATCACGTCAACGATGTCATTGGCCTCCCGTACCTGCTGGATGATCTCTTCCGAATACAAGGGCATGGCGGACTTCCTCCTTCCCATAAAAAAACAAGGACCTATTTATATAATTCTGTAAGGTCTTTGTTTTTCCTTTTTTTATTTTTATTTTTTAAAGGATGGACCAGCCGGAAGGAACATACATTTCTTTAAAAATATGCAGGGCGAAATTGTCCGACATAGAAGCGATATAATCGCAGATCAGCACCTCAATGGGGTCGCTGCCCTCCTTAAGCTTTTCCAGGCTGGACTCGGGCAGCCAGGAAGGGTCTTCCAGGATCTTGCGGTAAATGATCCCGATCATTTCTTCCGCTTTTTTTTCTTCCTTTTTGGCTTCGGAACCGATATACACCTCCTGGAACATGGCCGCTCTGAGGTCCATCATGGCTTTTTCCACGGTAGGGGACATCTGCACACTGCCTTCCTGAAGGCTCGTCTCAATTACGTCATGGACCAGACAGTTGATCCGGTCGCGGAAGCTGTGGCCCAGGACTTCGCAGGGCTCCTTGGGAAGGTCCTCTTCCGTCAGGATATGCCCGCGGATCGCGTCATCGATATCATGATTGATATAGGCGATCTTATCGGAAAAACGAACGACCTTTCCCTCTTCGGTCGATGGAGTGGATTTCATAGAATGATTGACGATCCCGTCTCTGACTTCGTATGTCAGGTTGAGTCCTACTCCGTTTTCCAGTTTTTCCACGATACGAAGGCTTTGCTGCTCATGAGAAAAGTGATAGGGAGACTCCTTATCCAGCACTCTTTCGCCGGCATGACCGAAGGGAGTATGGCCAAGGTCATGTCCCAGGGCGATCGCTTCGGTAAGATCTTCGTTTAAACATAAAGCCCGGGAGATCGTACGGGCGATCTGGGAAACTTCGAGGGTATGGGTCAGCCTCGTCCGGTAATGATCCCCCTCCGGAGACAGAAAGACCTGTGTCTTATGCTTCATGCGCCGGAAAGACTTGCAGTGCAGGATGCGGTCCCTGTCCCTCATATAGCAGGTCCGCATATCGCTTTCTTCTTCAGGACGCTCCCGTCCTTTGCTGTTGACGCTCCAGGAAGCCGGGTTTTTTAAGATCAGCTTCTCTCTTTCCTCGATCTGTTCCCGAATATTCACCGCTTCGCTCCTTTCTGATCCGCATCAAAATATAGCTCTTCCGGTTTATCCAGCATTTCTTCCGTAAAATCGCTCCAGCCGGTCTTCCCTATTTTAGGTCTGACAACGGTCCCTCTGACCGTCCTGTCGTAAGGACAGGCACTTTTATAGGGGCAGTAGCTGCAAAAGGAACTTTCCTTATCCTCGAGCGGCGACCGTCGTATATATCCCTTCTGCATGTACTGGGCCAGCTGCCGTGCCCTGTTAAGGGCCAGGTCCCCGATTTTTTCGAATCCGTCCGCATCCAGGGCCTGATTTCCTTTATACAGACCTCCTGTTTTGGTAAGCCTGGCATTAAGGACCTGACGCCCGCCCAGGGCAAGAGAATGATCCATATGACTGACCGTGTCCACGCTGCTGGTAAAGACCCCGTCAAGGTTACTGTTTTTGATCTGTTCCTCGGCAATTTCCTCTTTTGTCCTAAGCTGGCCGTCCTTGGCTAGGGCGCTGACCGGGGACAAGGTCAGGTGGAAGTAGAAGAAACCGGCCGGCTTAGCCTTGAACTGCCGCCGGCAGGCTTCCATATAAATGGGCAGCTGCAGCTGTATACCGTTGTAAAGATCCTGTCCGCTGAAAGAAGTTTGTCCGGATTTATAGTCGACGATCTGAATATAGCGGTCTTTTTTCTCGGACCATAAGTCGATCCGGTCCACCTTTCCTTCCAACATAACGTCCTTACCGTTCTTAAGATGAAGGCGGACAGCCTGTCCGGCCCTGCCGGGTCCGAATTCCCATTCAAAAGCGGTATGTTTGAAATCGGACTGAGCCGCCTGTTTCGACACGATCTCAAAACTTCTGGCAGCGGTCTTTTTCAATTTGTTCCAATAATAATGAAACTGACCGGTAGTATGGTAAAGCTGATACTCCTGGGTCTGATTCCGGATCAGCTTATCCACCAGCTTTTCCGCTTCCTTATCCGTCAGTTCGCTCTCCAGTTCTTTTCCGGCATCCGCCAAAAGCTGATGCAGGATCGTTCCGTCATCCAGACGGCTGACCCTGGCTTCCTCCCTGGGACGAAGGCGGAGTCCGTAGGTAAGGAAAAATTCATAAGGGCACTGAGCATAGGTCTCCAGGCGGGACACGGACATACTTTTCCCCGAAGGGTCGATCAGAGAGGCTGCTTCTTTCGTCAAAGGCTCCTGATGATCGCGAAGAGCTTTCCCGCTCAGGATCATATCGGTCTGGCGTTTGAGAGAAGGCTCCTTCATGATCCAGCTTCCTACCGTACCCGTCAGATTCCGTCCCTCTTCCATCAGCAAGGCGTCCGGTGTGGAAACAACGGCCGGATCGTCCATGAGGTGATCCGGGCCCAGGCATTTATCCTGCGCTTTCCAGATGGGAGAAAGGCCGGCTGCCTTGCCGTCCGTCTGGTTGAGACTGCTGGTCAGGTACAGATACCGGCCGGCTTTGCCCATGTCCTGATAGAGGCGGTAATACTGTTCCATCAGCTTTTCTTTTTCGGAACCGGCCATCTCCAGTTTTTGTCCGACAGCTACTCTTTCCTGATCCGTCAGCAGACTTCCGGACGAAGAAACTTTAGGGAAGGAGACTCCGTTAAGGCCGATGATAAAGACTACTCTGCTCTGCCACAGGACCGATCGGTCAAAATCCGCAACCGTTACTTCATCCATGGTCGAAGGCACCTGCCCCATACGGCACTGGCTGATGCCAATACGCAAGAGCTCTGCATAATCCGTAAAATCCGTCACCAGACTGCCCAGGACCAGATCCAGCTGGTCAAGGATGCGGTCTACCTGCTCGTAGATACGGTTATATTGGTCCGCTAAAAGGAGGCGTCCGGTCTGAATGGTCAGCTCGTCTGTATCCTTTTCAAGGTCCTGAGCGGCCCGGCTCAAATGCTGGGGGATATGGCAGAAGACCGTCAGATCCCGTAAAGCCCGGTCGAATTCGGCAACGGTCCGGCGCCCTTTTGTCGCTTGATAGAAGGTATCCAGCGCCTGTCCCAGCTCCGGATAGCCGTTTCCTTCCTCCTGCATGGAAGCAAGACCGTTTTTGAAACGGTCGATGCCGATCCAGTTTTCTTTTCGGGCCCGGTTTTCGACCTGATCCGACTGGTCTTCCGTTAGATTCGTCAGGCCGGTCTTCAGCAGGGTTATGACAGACTCCTGGGAAAAACCGGTCGTTACCATCGATAAGGCCGCCTCGATAAACTGGACATAAGGATTCAGAGAAACGTCAGCTTTCTGGTCAAGAAAGACCGGTATGCGGTAAAGGGCCGCCTGGCGGCGGATAAAGGGACTGTACCGGTCCATATCGGCGCAGACGACATTGATATCATGGTAGGAAAAGCCCCTGTCTCTGACCAGATAGAGGATCCGGTGGCAGAGCTGTCTGACCTCTTCCTGAGGGTCTTCCGCCTGGAAGCTGAAGACATGCTCGGCCCGCCCTTTCCAGGGAGCCGGTGACGAAAGGATCATCTGCTCGGTCACATGGGAGATCTCTTCCGGCTGATATGTTTTTTCCGTTGTTGTAACCGTCTGGACCGCCCCAAGCCGGCTGCAGAGATCATTTAATTTCAGTAAGGTTTTCTGAACGGATAAAAAGGGATTCAAACGAAGGTCACTGATGCGGATGCCTCTTTCAAAGGTCTCTTGATAGGCCTGTGGAGAAATGGTCAGAGCAACCGTGACCGAATCGGCCTTGCAAAGCAGCTGCTCCAATACCTGATACTGCTGAGGGGTAAAACCGTTGAAGCCGTCCAGATAGATCTTAGCCCCTTCCAGTTCCCTGGACTTAGGGATACGCTCTTCTAAAAGATCCAGCAGAGACTCGGACGGAAGAGAGGTCTGACCCAGGTCTTTTCTGACCTGTTCCATGATCAGGCGGATATCATGGATCTTAAGGCGCAGGATCGATTCCTCTTTCAGGGATCTTTCGAATCCCTCCAGTTTTTCATCCGAGATCTTATATTGGATGATCTCGGTCATCATGACCTTTAACAGGCCGATAAAGCCACGCTTGGACACACTGGTCTGATAATAAAGAAGATCCTTTTCGCATTGACGGGCTGCTTTTTCAAGCAGCATACTTTTTCCCACGTCATCCAAAAAAGTAACCGCTCCCAGTCCGGTCTCTTCAAAAACCGAATAGGCCAGGCGTTTGAAACTCAAAACCTGAGCGCCTAGCATGGCATGAGAAGGAATGGCTTCCAGAAGAGCCTGCTCTGCCTTCAACGTTACCTGCTCCGGTGCCATATAAATGACCTTAGCTAAGGGATCGGATTCGGTCAAAGAGGCGATCTCTTTAAAGATCCGGCTGGTCTTGCCCGAAGCCGGCGGTCCTGCCAGGATGCAAAGCTTCATGATATCTCCTTCTTTTGGAAATTATCTATCATAATTATACGTGCTCTGTGCCTTTTTTCAAGGCAGCCGGTTTTTCGGATCCTTAGATAATCTTGCATAAAAATAAAAGCCGTGCTACTATCACGTCTGTAATTTTGCACGTATTTCTCTTGTGGAGGTTTTCATATGATTCTGAAAGACTGGACCATGATCGTTCCCCATCATGACCGTTTCGATGTCGAAGGCCGCTATCCCTGCACCGTACCTTTTTCCATGTATCAGGTGCTTTTGGACGCGGGCCGCATCGAAGATCCCTTCTGGCGTGAAAATGACAAGAAGGAACTGTGCCTGTCCGACCTGGATGTAACGGCTGTCTGCGGTTTCGAAGTATCCGCCGAAGACGCGGCCAAAAGTCACCAGATCCTTCGCTTTTTAGGTATCGATACCTTGTGTGATCTTTATCTGAACGACCAGTATCTGGGCCATACCAACAACATGCACCGTACCTGGGAATTGGACGCTGCCGGTATCCTTACCGAAGGCGTCAACCGCCTGGAGCTTAAATTCTCCTCTCCCACCCGCTACATTGCCGCCGAACAGGCCAAACATCGTCTTGTCGGCAGCGACGACGCCGTCAGCGGCTTCGGCCATCTTCGCAAGGCTCACTGCATGTTCGGCTGGGATTGGGGTCCGCAGCTGCCGGATATGGGCCTTTTCCGCCCGGTCGAGCTCTTGTCTTACGATACCGACCGCCTGACCAATCTGATGATCCGCCAGTCCTTCAAGGATGACATCGTCGACGGCTTTGCCAAAACCGTTACCCTCAGCATCTCGGCTGAGACCGCCCATCAGGCTAAAGGCTGCGTATTGTCCGGTGTGATCGCGGCGCCCGACGGGACCGAGACTCCCTTTACCTTTACCGGCACCAAGGCCGAGATCACCTTGAACGATCCCCAGCTGTGGTGGCCTCACGGCTACGGCAGCCAGCCTTTATATACGGTCGCTGTTACTCTGACCAAAGACGACAGGGTACTGGATGAGACCAGCCGTACCATCGGCATCCGTTCGCTGACCGTCAGCACAGCTAAAGACCGCTGGGGCAGCGAGTTCTGCTTTGTAGTCAACGGTGTCAAGATCTTTGCCATGGGCGCCGACTATATCCCCGAGGATTCCCTTCTCCCCCGCCTGTCCCGCCAGCGTACCGAAAAGCTGATCAGTGACTGCGCCAGGGCCAATTTCAACTCCATCCGTGTCTGGGGCGGCGGTTCCTATCCTTCCGATGATTTCTATGATATGTGCGATAAATACGGCCTGGTAGTATGGCAGGACTTCATGTTCGCTTGTGTCGAAGCCTATCTGTCGGAAGAGATGACCGCCAATATCAAAAAGGAATTCGTCGATAACCTGCGCCGCATCCGCCATCACGCTTCTTTGGGCCTTCTGTGCGGCAACAACGAAATGGAAACGGCCATGGTCAACTGGCCGGGCTATAAAGACGATCAGCTGGCAAGAATGGATTATCTGAATCTGTACGAACATATCCTGCCGGATATCTGCCGGAAAGAGGCTCCCGATACCTTTTACTGGCCCTCCTCTCCTTCCTCGGGAGGCGGTTTCGACGATCCCAATGATGAAAACCGCGGCGATGTCCATTACTGGGGAGCATGGCATGGTTCCATTCCTTTCGAAAGCTACCGCCAGTATTATTTCCGCTTCCTGTCGGAATTCGGTTTCGAATCCTTCCCCAGCATGAAGACGATCCGCACCTTTGCTGAAGAGGGCGATCTGAACCCCTTCAGCAACGTCATGGAAGATCATCAGAAATGCCGGTCCGGCAACGGTAAGATCCTGAATTATCTGTCTGCCAATTATCTGTATCCCTACGATTTCCCCTCCCTGGTATACGCGTCACAGCTGCTGCAGCTGGATGCCATCCGTCTGGGCGTTGAGCATTACCGCCGCTTCCGCGGCCGCTGCATGGGATCCATCTACTGGCAGGTCAACGACTGCTGGCCGGTCGCTTCCTGGGCTTCGGTCGACTATTTCGGACGCTGGAAAGCTCTTATGTACGGTTCCAAACGCTTCTTTGCTCCGGTCCTTTTGTCGGCCCATGAGGACGGCACCGACGTCGTTCTGTCTTTGTCCAACGAAACCAGAGAAGCATTCAGTGGCACTGTTCAGTATCAGGTAATGGACACCGATCTGAACATCCTGTCTTCCGGTCTGACAGAAGTATCCATCGGTACTTTGAAGGCTGACGATGTGGTGACCCTGGATCTGACTTCTCAGATCAAAGGTCATGAAAGAGACCGCCTGCTGGCCTTCCAGCTGCTCGACCAAAATGATCAGATGATCACCTCATCGTCTCTGATCTTTATCAAGCCCAAGAACTTTACCTTCAAGGATCCTGAGCTTGTCTGCTCGATCGAAGACGACCCGGCGGGCATATCCGGCCATGACTTTCTGATCACCGTCAGCGCTAAAAAGTATGCAAAATACGTGGAAATCGACTGGGATCATTATGATCTGGAACTGTCCGACAACGATTTCGATCTTACCGGTACCGATCCCCAAGTTATAAAAGGTCATTCCGACCAGGCGGTAAGTAAAGAAGATCTGACTTCGGACCTGATCGTAAGAAATGTATACTCGATCGGAAAATAAATATGCGTTTTAACTATCACTTTGAGCCTTCTTTCGGGTGGATGAACGATCCCAACGGACTGGTCTATTACAAAGGTCTGTACCATGCCTTTTTTCAGCATTTTCCCTATCAGCCGGTCTGGGGACCCATGCACTGGGGCCACTGCGTCAGCAGTGATCTGGTCCACTGGAAAGAGGTAGAGATCGCTCTTCGGCCCGACCAGGTCTACGAAAATGGCGGAGGCTGCTTTTCAGGCTCCGCCATTGTTAAAGACGGGCGTCTATATGTCTTTTACACAGCTGTATCCAATCTTTGGGGACAGACCCAGTGTATGGCTTACAGTGATGACGGTTTCCATTTTACCAAATATAGTGGCAATCCTATTCTTCCCAAGTGCCCGGTCAATAGCGGCAGCCCTGCTTCGAACGGAGATTTCAGGGATCCCAAGGTCACCTATATGGACGGGCATTACTAC
>Ga0256404_1010125_pt1 | contig 13177 bp, 10 predicted proteins | sample RumenRJG_01DNA_FD_185990 | JGI IMG/M metagenome (GOLD analysis project Ga0256404, IMG submission 185990) | Bovine rumen microbial communities from Lethbridge, Alberta, Canada - RJG_01 | ecosystem: Host-associated > Mammals > Digestive system > Stomach > Rumen | place: Canada: Alberta | collected...
AATCTCACTGAAGTCAGAAGCGCATGAATATGTGAGTGAAGAACGAATCCTGCTGAAAGACGAAAAACAGCGTCATGATGATCGGCGAAGATACAGGCGAGACAGGAGGAACCGGCTTCGGTACAGAGCAGTGCGCTTCAGCAACCGCAAACGGCGGGAAGGATGGCTGGCACCGAGCCTGCAGCACAAAGCAGATGCGCATGTGAACGAGATCATCAGATATGCGGCAGCAGCTCCGATAACGGATATATACACGGAGCTGGGAGAATTTGACCCGGCATTGCTGAAAGCGCTGGGCAAAGGGGAGCCGGTCCCGGAGGGATCTGATTACCAGCAGGGCGATCTTTACGAACAGGAAACTCTGCGGAAAGCAGTCTTTCAAAGAGATGGGTACAAATGCTGCATATGCGGAAGAGGAGTAGAAGAAGGGGCGATACTGCATGTGCATCATGCGCTGTTCTGGAAAGGTCGGCACGGCAGTCAGATCGATGAGCTTGCCACTATATGCGAGAAATGCCATACATCCGCGAACCATAAGAAAGGCGGATTGCTATGGGGATACGAGCCAAAACAGTTTGCAAGTCTTGAGAACACGACTTTTATGAACATCGTCCGATGGAATATCTACAACAGAGTAAAAAAGCAGCTGGAAGATATCAATGTCCATATAACATACGGTGCAAAGACATCAACAGAGCGAAAACTGCAGAATATGGAAAAGAGCCACTGCAATGACGCATATTGCATGGGTAACTACAGACCGGAGGACAGAGCGGAGCAGCAGACATTTCAGAAAGTGCGGAGGAACAACCGGATCCTAAGCAAATTCTATGACGCGAGAATAGTGGATATACGCGATGGAAAGATAAAGAGCGGATCGGAGTTAGGAAGTGAGCGGACAAACCGCAGGGAACCGAGGAGCAGCGACAAAAGTCTGAGGCAATACAGAGGAGCTAAAGTTACTAAGGGCAGAGTGTCCGAAAGAACGCAGCATTATCAGATAAGACCGGGAGACATTCTGCTGTGGAAAAACGCGCCATATAAGGCAACAGGAGTGCATTGTAACGGAACAAGGGTGCTCCTGCAAAACAAAAAGAGTGTCTCATTAAAACAAATAACCATACAAAAACATATAGGAGGATGGCAGCTCCTCCACGCCTGATCGTGTCACAATCAGACGTGGTATCCCTGCCAAATATGATGAAGAGAGAGAAGAAAAAGAAAAAAGAATACATTTCACAGAAGACCCTGATCAACCAGTACGGGCTGACGCCGAGGCTCATTGAGAAATACTTCCCGGAGCCGGTACTGAGGCGAAATCCCTACTACAGTTCGGCTGCTCCCATGAAACTGTGGGAGACCGGTGAGGTGAAGCGGATCCTGAAGGGAAAAAAGCTTCAGGCGGAACTGGAACAGCTCAAGAGCAGAAGAAGCCGCAGACAGATGAAGGAGGAGGCGATCACCGCCTTCCTGGATTCCTTCTCCCTGGAGAACTACATCGAAAAGGGGAAGAGGATCAAGAGAAAGTTTGTCCTCCACGTTGGGCCGACCAACAGCGGTAAGACTTATGATGCCCTTCAGAAGATGATGGAATCGGATTCCGGAACCTATCTGGGTCCTCTCAGGCTCCTTGCCCTTGAGACGTTCGAGAAGCTCAACAGGCTCGGATATCCCTGTGATCTCCTCACAGGAGAAGAAGCGGAATATGTAGATGGGGCGAGATATGTGGCATCCACCATCGAACTGTGTGATTTCCATATGGAGTATGACACGGCTGTGATCGATGAGGCGCAGCTTATCGCGGATCCGTACAGGGGATCCAACTGGACCAAGGCGATCTGCATGGTCCGGGCAAAGGAGGTGCACGTCTGTTTCGCTCCGGAAGCGCTGGAACTGATCGTTGGTCTCATGGATCAACTGGAGCAGGAGTATGTCATCGTGGAACACGAGCGCCTGGCTCCGCTCATTTATGCGGGCCATTTCAAGGGGCTCAATGAAGTGGAGACGGGAGACTGCATTATCGCTTTTTCCCGCAAGAACGTCCTGAGCATCGCTGCAGACATCGAGAGAACAGGGATGAAGGCAAGCGTCATCTACGGCGCGCTTCCCCCCAACGCCAGAAGGGAAGAGGTGCGCAAGTTCACTTCCGGTGAGACCAAGGTGGTCGTGGCGACCGACGCTATCGGAATGGGAGTGTCCCTTCCGATCCGCAGGATCATCTTCTCCACCATCACGAAATACGACGGAGAGCAAAGGCGCAGGCTCACTTTCAGTGAACTCAAGCAGATCGCCGGAAGGGCAGGAAGATTCGGCATCTATGAAGAAGGAAAAGTCCTCACCATGGAGGAGGGCGGATACGTGAAGAAGGCTCTGGCAGAGCCAAGCTTCTCCATCCGCCGTTTGTTCATCGGATTCCCGGAGGAATCCCTCGAGACGGAATTTGACCTGAAGGACATGCTGGAGATGTGGAGGAAACTTCCCAGAAATCCTCTCTTTGAACGGGAGAATGTAGACGAGGCGGAATATCTTCTCAGTCTGCTGGACAAAAACAAAGCCAGACAGGACAAGAAACTGACATACAGCCTTATCACCTGTCCGGTGGATACGAAAAACGACGCGCTGGTCAACTATTGGGTATCCTGTGCCAACGCCATTCTTTCCGGCCGCGGCATCCCCGAACCATGGTTCGAATGCATCGACCTGGAGGGATGCGAGCTTCAGTACCGCGCGTACGATATCTATCATCAGCTGATTCGAAGGCTGGACCAGGAGGATCACTCTCTGGAGGAAAAGGAGAAGATCTGCAGGAAGATTGCCCAGCTGATGAAGGAGAAGGGGGAGTACCTGAGGAAGTGCAGGATCTGCAACCGCATTCTCCCCATCAGTTCCCCCTACGGAATCTGCGAAACATGTTACAAGAGACAGTTTTACCGGCCTTGGTATGAAGACCAGGATATGGACGACGACTGGGAAGAACGCATCTGAGGTTTTGTTTTTTATGAAAGTTCTATTCGGAATACTATTCTTTTTGGTGGCGCTCATCGACGCCGCGATCCTGGAGCTTGGGAAAAACGTGATTCCCGGGTGGATCGCTTCCGCTGCCGCCTTTATTATGTTTCTTTATGTGCACAATGAAGTACTCGCCGGAAAGAGCGGGTGGCTCAAAGTTCTCACTTGGTTCTGCCTTTTCGCCGTTCTGGCAGTTGTTGTCCGGATATCACAGCCTCCGATCCGGGTGATCCCTGCCGTTTCCGTAAAGGATCCCGAGAAGACGGAAGTCGTCACGGTAAAACAGGGCGACCTCACCGGTGTATTCAATGAAGACCGGTCGGTGGAAGTCTACGCCGGCATTCCTTACGCGAAACCTCCTGTAGGGGAACTTCGCTGGAAGGAACCACAGGAGCCGGAAAGCTGGGAAGGAATTCGGACGTGTGATACCTTTGCGCCTATGTCCATGCAGCAGAGGACAAACACTATTTTTGCCTCCCTCACCGATATCGCGGTCTATCACAAGTTCCGCATCTCCCTGAATGACAATTTCCTGGAGCCTATGAGCGAAGACTCCCTTTACCTGAATATCTGGAAGCCTTCCGGCGAGATCAAAGACGCGCCGGTCCTCTTCTTCATTCACGGAGGATCCCTTACCGGAGGACAGCCGTCCTACGGGGATTACAACGGGGAGTCCCTGGCGAAGAAGGGAGTCATCGTGGTCAACTTCGGATACCGGCTCAACGTGTTCGGATACTATGCCGACGAGGAGCTGGCAAAGGAGTCTCCCAACGGGACCACAGGCAACTACGGACTGCTGGACCAGATCCAGGCGCTGAAGTGGGTGAAGGAGAATATCAGGGCATTCGGAGGGGATCCGGATAACATCACCATCGCCGGTGAATCCGCAGGGGCGTCCAGCGTGAACGCCATCTGCGTATCTCCGCTGGCAGAGGGACTTTTCCGCCGCGCCATCGCGGAGTCCAGCGGGATCGCGGCAGTCCGACCGTACCATACCTTCCGCACCCTGGAATCCGCCCTGGAGATGGGTAGAAACATCCGCGCGGAGTTTGGTGCTCAGAGCGTTGACGATATGAGAGCAGTTGATGCGGAGAAGCTGGTGAACACCCGCTACACCAACAGTGCCATGACCGTGGATGGCTACGCCATCACGGAGCAGCCCTATCTCACTTATGAAAAAGGGAACAACCACGAAGAAGCACTGCTCAACGGGTTCAATTCCCATGAGGCGGATCTGTTCATGCTTTTCAACCAGGTCTCAACAGAAAACTACGAAAAAGCAGTCAGCAGCATCCTGGGGGATCAGGCGGGGAAAGCGGTGGAACTCTATCCCGCAGAGCCAGTCGATCCGAAATATCACTACGTCGTGGAGAGAGGAACCGACGCCAAGGGATCTGCAAACAAGATCTATACGGCAGGATGGTTCACTTACAGCCACTTCACCTGGTCGCGGTATATGGAGCAGCAGGGAAGACCTGTATGGATGTATCACTTCAGCAAGGACAACGGATATATGGGAAGCAACCATGCAGGTGAGATGCCATACTGCTACGGCAATCTGTTCCGCTATGACCGTCTCTTTGACGAGTCGGATTACGCGCTCTCAGAGCAGATGCAGCAGTACTGGGTGAACTTCGCTAGGACCGGAGACCCCAACGGAGATGGCCTCCCGAAGTGGGAGATGTTCCGGGCGGAAGACGCGGATGTGATGGAATTCGGCTCCGAAACGAAAATGGCCGCGGATCCCTATGCGGATCTGTATCCGCTTTTCGACACCTACCAGGAGACACAGAAGTCCTGATCCATAGCAAGAGAATAAAAAAATACCGATGATCCGCGATCATCGGTATTTTTGATGGAAATCTGGATTACAGATCGTAGTACATGGCGAATTCTTCCGGATGGGGAAGTGCGCTGATCTTTGCGGAATCTTTCTTCTCCCTGTCGATGAGGATCTTCAGCAGGGACTCCGGGAACACGCCGCCTTTTGTGAGGTAGTCGTGGTCCGCTTCCAGAGCTGCTACTGCTTCGTCCAGGGACTTGGGAAGACCGCCGATCTTCTTCTGCTCTTCAGGAGAAAGGCTGTACAGGTTGAAGTCGTAGGGACCCCATCCTTCCTTTTCCGGATCGATGCGGTTGGCGATCCCATCCAGTCCTGCCATGAGGATGGCGGAGAAGGCATAATAGGGGTTGCAGGTGGCGTCCGGATTCCTCAGTTCGAAGCGCTTGTCCATGGGGGATTTCGCATAAGCCGGGATGCGCACCACGGCGCTGCGGTTTGCGGAAGCGAAACCGACGGTAACCGGTGCTTCGAAACCGGGAACAAGGCGCTTGTAGGAGTTGGTGGAGGGGTTGGTGATGGCGCAAAGGGATGCGGAGTGTTTCAGCAGTCCGCCGATAAACCACATTGCGGTCTGGCTCAGCTGCATATATCCTTCGGGATCATAGAAGACCGGTTTTCCGTCCTTAACCAGGAGCATGTGGACATGGAGTCCGTTTCCTGCCTCGGTGGGAATGGGCTTCGGCATGAATGTCGCCGTTTTGCCTTCACGGAAAGCATCGTTCTTGATGACATATTTGGCTGCCATGGTGGCGTCTGCCAGGGAGACCATCTCGCCCAGCTCGGTCTCGATCTCCTGCTGTCCGCAGGCTCCGACCTCGGTGTGGTGATATTTGACGCTGATGCTCCAGTTTGCCAGCTCCATGCTGATGCGGTTTCTGAGGTCGAAGTTCACGTCTCTCGGGGGAACGGTGTGATATCCGTCCTTGTGGGGCACCTGATAGCCGTTGTTGGTCCATCCGTCCGCCTCCGCCCAGGAGGATTGTCTGGTCTGTACACTGTAGGAAGCGTGCCCCGGACCGTTGTCAAAGTGCACCTCATCGAAAATGTAGAACTCGTATTCCGGCCCGACGATCATCTCATCGGCGATTCCCAGTTCCTGCATGTACTCCTTCGCGCGCTTCGCCACGTTTCTGGGATATTGGTCGAAGGGGTGGTTCTCCGGCTGATCGATGACCATTACGTCTCCGATCATGGAGAGGGTGGGAACGTCGGAATAGGGGTCAATAGCAGCGGAATCCAGATCCGGAACGAATACCATATCGCTCTTCTCCAGTGCCGCGTAACCGTAGTTGGAACCATCGAATCCGATGCCGTATTTCATCGTCTTCTCTGTGAGACGCTCAACGGGAATGCTCAGATGCCGCCAGCGCCCGCTGATGTCGGTCATTTTGAAGTCCACGATCCGGATGCCGTTCTCCCGGCAAAACTGGTGGACCTCCTCAAGAGTCTTAGCCATATCAGACCTCCGATAGTGTGTATTCAAAGTACAACCATTATAGTGAAAGAGACGTACGGTTGTCACCCCTCTTGCACAAAAAAGACCTCCAGACAATCGCCCGAAGGTCTGTGGAGCGGGTGATGGGAATCGAACCCACGTATTCAGCTTGGAAGGCTGATGTTCTACCATTGAACTACACCCGCAATCGAGCCTTGTAATTATAGCAACGCTTTCGGATCTTTGTCAACAGATTTTTCATATTGATTGGGCTATCTATAACGGTCTCCAATTATCGCGTACTGCCGACCGGGTCACCTTTTTCCCATTTCTTTATGCCATCCTGCGCAAAACATGATAAACTTACTCTGTACTTTTCACGGACGGAGGGAAACGATATGGCGAAAGTGAGTCTGGAACATCTGTATACCGGGCAGGCATCTGCTCTTGAACGGTTACAGAAACTTGAGAACGGCCTGAAGAGGGAATGGGGACAGGAGGATGTCCGTTTTTTCTCCGCTCCGGGACGCTCCGAGATCGGGGGAAACCATACGGACCACCAGCACGGAAGGATCCTGGCCTGCGCCGTGGACCTGGATATGCTGGCTGCGGCGGCGAAGACCGACCGTGGCGAGATCCGCATCTTTTCAGAAGGTTTCGGGCCCTTCTCCATATCTCTGGATGACCTGGAACCGGTGAAGGAGGACGAGGGGACGCCGAAGGCATTCCTCCGCGGTGTCGCGGACTATTTCGTTCGAAACGGAAAGAAAGTCGGAGCCTATGACGCCTATATGGACTCCCAGGTCCCTGCCGGAGCGAGTCTCTCCAGTTCCGCCTGTCTCGCTGTGCTCTTCGGAGAGATGCTGGACGGACTGTACAATGAAGACACCTGTTCTCCCACGTTTCTGGCTCTTGCCGCGAAGTGGGCGGAGAATGTACACTACGGAAAGCCCTGCGGACTCATGGATCAGCTGGCGTCCGCGACCGGCGGTTTTATCGCAGTGGATTTTTACAATGAAACATCACCCGCCATTGAGAAGATCGAGTATGACCTGAGGGAGAACGGATATGCCCTGTGCATCCTCAACGCGGGCGGCAGTCACGACAATCTCACCGATCAGTACGCGGCGATCCCCGCGGAGATGAAAGAGGTGGCAGCATATTTCGGAAAGGAATTTCTCAGTGATGTGTCCGAGGAAGAGTTCTATGCCCGGATCGGGGAACTGAGGGGAAAGGTTTCGGACCGCTGCATCATGCGCGCCATGCATTTCCTCGCAGAGACACAGCGCGCGAGACTGGAGGCGGAAGCCCTGAAGGCAGGAAATCTCCGGTATTTCCTCTCCCTCGCCAATGCTTCGGGATATTCCTCAGAATCCCTTCTTGAGAACATCGCCCCCGCAGATGAGACCGAGAGAAGCCTTGCTCTCGGGATCGGCTACGCCAAGACGATCCTCGGAGGAAGGGGAGCCTGCCGCGTACAGGGAGGAGGGTTCGCTGGAACGGCTCAGGCCTTCGTGCCGCTGGATTTCCTGGATGAATTCATCCGCCGCTTTGAGCTGCTGTTCGGCACCGGCAGCGTCTATGTACTAAACGTGCGTCCCTACGGGGCTGTGGAAGTGCTGAAATCATAACAAGAAAAAAGGAAAAACATGAATCAGAAACTGGAATCATTCTATGCGTCCCTTCCGTGCAAGAAGGTCTTCTTCCTCGGGGCAGGGATCAGCCATAAAGCGCTTATCGAGAAGTTCGCCGCTAAAGGGGCGGACGTCACCCTTTGCGACCGGAAGTCCCTGGAGGAACTGGGAGAATTCGGAAAGAAGTGCATGGAGTGGGGCGTCCATCTTATTCTCGGTGAGGAATATCTGGATCACCTGAAGGAGGCAGATCTTGTCTTCCGCACACCCGGGATCGACTGGACGAAGCCGGAGATCCAGGATGCCATCGCTCACGGTGTACAGATCACGTCCGAGATCGAGAGCTTTTTTGAGTACTGTCCCTGCAGGATCATCGGGATCACCGGCAGCGACGGCAAAACCACCTCTACGACACTCACGGCGAGATTGCTTGAGGCAGAGGGTTATCGGGTGCATCTCGGCGGAAACATAGGAATTCCGCTGTTTCCCATCATTGATGAGGTGAAGGAAGACGACATCGCCGTAGTGGAGCTGTCCAGTTTCCAGCTCATCTCCATGCGGAAGAGCCCGCAGGTCTGCGCGGTCACCAACGTCACCCCGAACCATCTGGATCACCACAAGGACATGGATGAATATGTAAACGCCAAGAAGAACATCTTCCTCTGGCAGGATTACAACGGCGTCTGCGTTCTCAATGCGGAGAATGAGATCACCCGGGATATGGCGAAGGATGTCAAAGGGGAGATCCGTTGGTTCAGCAAGAACCGCCCGGTGGGCAACGGAGCCTATCTGGACGAGGACCGTGTCCTCTGGAGCGCCGAATGCGGCCATGTCTACCCGGTCATGGATCTCAACGGGATCCGGCTGAGGGGAGAACACAATAAGGACAACGTCTGCATGGTCTACGCCCTCGTGAAGGGCCTGGTGTCGGATGACACCTTCCGCAGGGTGGTGCCTGCCTTTGAAGGTGTTGAACACCGCATCGAGTTCGTGAGAAAACTGGACGATGTGGAATACTACAACGATTCCATCGCTTCTTCTCCCACGAGGACCATCGCGGGACTACGTTCTTTCCATGAGTCCATCGTGCTCATCGCAGGCGGATATGACAAGCACATCTCCTATGCGCCTCTGGCTCCGGAGATCCTTAAGAACAGGGTCCGGGTCCTTCTTCTCTGCGGTCCCACCGCGGATGCCATTGAGAGGGAACTTCGTGCTCACCCGGATTATAACGGTCAGGTTGAGATCATCCGCTGCAGGGACGTGGAGGAGTGCGTAAACAGGGCGAGAGAGGTGGCAAGACCAGGTGAAGTGGTCTTCTTCTCGCCGGCATCGGCAAGTTTCGATGCTTACCCCAACTTTGAAGTCCGGGGCCGCCACTTCAAATCTTTGGTATCGGAGTTGAAATAAATGCTTTTTGAAAAATACGGGATCAGCGCGGATCTGTGCCGTCTGGATGAAAAGATCATGGCAAAGTGCGCAGACGCTTTTCGCCGCTGTGAGGATGTGCGGGACGAGATGCAGTTGAAGGTCCTGAAAGCCTTCGCGGATCATCGGATCGGCGCGCAGCATTTCGCTGCCACAACAGGATACGGATACGGGGATATCGGAAGGGATGCCCTGGACGCGGTGTTTGCCCAGGTCGTCGGTGCGGAAGACGCGCTCTGCCGTCCGCAGTTCATGAGCGGGACCCACACTTTGACCGTCGCTCTGTTCGGACTGCTCAGGACGGGAGATACGCTTCTCGCTGCGACAGGGAGACCCTACGACACCCTTCTTCCGGTCATCGGACTGGACGGAGAGGGATACGGCTCTCTTATGGAATACGGAGTGAAGTACGACGAGGTGCCCCTCATCGGCGGTGAGCCGGACTATGAAGGGATCGCGAAAAAGGCGAAGGACGCCACGGTCATCCACATCCAGCGCTCCAGGGGATATGAATCCCGGAGAGCTTTCTCGGTGGAGGATATCGAGAAGATCGCGAAGACGGCGAAGGCCGTCAATCCGGACGTGGTGATCTTTGTGGACAACTGCTACGGCGAATTCTGTGACACCACCGAGCCTATCGTTCATGGGGCGGACCTCATGGCGGGTTCTCTCATCAAGAACGGAGGAGGCGGGATCGCCCCCACCGGAGGATATATCGCCGGACGGGCGGATCTCGTGGAGAAGTGCGCTCACCGGATGACCGCTCCCGGAACCGGAAGGGAACTGGGATGCACGCCCTCAGGATACAGGGAGTTCTACCTCGGACTTTTTTTTGCCCCATCCACGACCTGTGAGGCGAAGAAGAGCTCCATCTATGCCGCAGCTCTGTTTGAGGAGCTGGGATACAAGGCGGTCCCCGCCTACGACGCGCCGAGAAACGACATCATCACCTCCCTGGAACTAGGCAACCCGGACGACATGGTACTTCTGTGTGAAGCCCTTCAGGCGGCGTCGCCCATCGACAGCTTCGCCACACCTGTGGCGGAGGAGATGGCGGGATACGCGGACAAGATCATCATGGCGGCCGGAGCTTTCACAGAAGGTTCTTCCATTGAGCTGTCCTGCGACGGCCCTCTGCGTGAGCCCTATGTGGCCTATGCCCAGGGCGGTCTGAGTCTCACCACTTCCCGGTACGCGTACCTGCGCGCTGCCCAGAAGATGCTGGAGAAGAGAGGCTGCTGATCATGGCGGCTGTCCTCACCGAAAAACTGATCTATGAGATCCTGGCGGTAGTGGAGGAGATCCCGGAAGGGAAGGTGTCTACCTACGGCCGGATCGCGGAACTCATCGGCAGGGAGAAAAACTCCCGGATGGTGGGGAAGGTGCTCGCCATGTCCGATTATTACGGCAGATATCCCTGCCACCGCGTGGTGAACCATGCGGGACGGACGGCGCCGGGATTCCTGCAGCAGCGGGATCTGCTGGAGAAGGAGGGAGTGACCTTCCTTCCGAACGGAAATGTGGATCTGAAGCGTCATCTCTGGAACGGAGAATAAAGGAAAAACGCATGTAACGGCGGTAAGACCGTTGCATGCGCTTTTGGTATATCTGTGTATTTCGGATAACAAAAAAGCCGCTGATTATCAGCGGCTTCCAAGTCACTTCTGTCGGCTTCGATCAAACAGCACGTGTTACCTTGCCGGAACGAAGGCAACGGGTGCAGGCGTAGATGTGGGTCGGCTTTCCGTCGACGATCGCTTTGACGCGCTGCACGTTGGGCTTGAATGTGCGGTTGGAGCGCCTATGCGAGTGGGAAACTTTGATTCCAAAACGGACTTCCTTTCCGCAAATTTCACATTTTGCCATCTGCTGCACCTCCTTCTAGGTATAATTGTCACGACGATTATCTTAACAAATCCGTTTTTAAAATGCAAGTGCTTTTTCGCAAGTTTGGTTGTTTTTTTAAAATACGGTGGATATAATGAAAACACAAATTCAACGAGAAGTAAACAGGCGGAGTGATTTTGGCCGAAATTACCTACAAGATCAATGATTTCGAGGGACCGCTCGATCTGCTGTTGCACCTTATCGCCAAGCATAAGATGCAACTTTTTGATATACAGATTTATCAGCTCATAGACCAGTATCTCTCCTTCATCGGAGAGATCGGTCCGGATCAGCTGGAACCCACCAGCGAGTTCGTTGAGATGGCGGCCCGCCTAGTCTACATGAAATCGGTGGCACTGCTTCCCCGCTCGGAGGAGAAGGAGGAACTGGAGAGGGAACTCACCGGGCGCCTGATCGAGTACTCCCTGTGCAAACTGGCCGCGGAGCGGCTGAGGGACCGGTCCGAAGGCATCAACTTCTTTGTACGTGAGCCCATGCGGATCAAACTTCCCAAGGACTACAACCGCAAGCATGATCCTGCTGTGCTCCTCGAGGCCTTCAAGGCGATCCAGGGACGAAACAGACCATTCAGCGATGTGGAGCGTTTCGAACCTCTGGTCTCCTCACCGGTCGTATCCGTTGAGAGCAGGGTCATCCATATCCTAGGATCCCTGAGGAGGAAGAACGGGGTCTACATCGGGGATTTCTTCAAGAACAGTGCCAGCCGCAGCGAGACGGTGGCAACCTTCCTGGGGATCCTCGAACTGATCCGCAACGGAAGAATCATGGTGGACGACGACGGCGTGGTGACCAACAAAGGAAAAGAGGAAAGCAATGATGAATGATATGTCAGTATCCGCGGTAGAGGCCATCCTGTTCGCTGTGGCGGAACCGATCTCGGTCGGGAAGATCAGCGAGATCATGGAGCTCTCCGAAGAGGAGACCAAGGCGATCCTGGACCGGCTCGGAAGTGAGCTGGATGCAAGGGATGCCGGCATCTGCCTGCTTCGCTTTGAGGACAGGTATCAGCTTTCCACCCGCCCCAAATACTCGGATTACGTGGTCCGTGCACTGGACAACCGCAGGAACAGTCCCCTGTCCCAGGCAGCCATGGAGGTCCTTGCCATCATCGCCTACAATCAGCCTGTGTCCCGCGCGTTTATCGATGAGATCCGCGGGGTGGACAGCAGCTCCGCTCTTTCCACGCTGATCTCCAAGAATCTGGTGGAGGAGGCGGGAAGACTGGACCTTCCCGGACGTCCCATCAGTTTTATCACAACAGACAATTTCCTTCGCTGTTTCGACATGCAGTCGCTGGAGGATCTCCCGCCCGTCCATGCCGAGACTCTGATCACCGAAGAGAAGGATATCCTCTCCGGGGAGGACAGCGAGGAGGAAGAGGAATAATTTGAGCATTTTGCTGACGATCCTCAAGATCATAGGGTATGTGATCCTGGCGGTGCTTGCTGTGTTGCTGGTGCTGCTTTGTTTTCCTGCGTCAGCGAAAGTGCTTTTCCGGAAAGGAAAGCTCTCGGTCGATCTGAAATACCTCTTTGTGAAGTATCACATCGGGATCCCGGAGGAAGAGAAGGCTCCGGAAGAGAAGAAGGAAGAGCCCGCGGATGAGGAGGATCTCCTTGCGGAGGACGAGCACCACATCGCCTTTGAGGAGCCCCGTTTCGCTCAGGAGAAACCTGCCGACCATCAGACGGAGGAGCCCCTTTGGGAGAAAACGGAGGAAACGGTTCCGGAACCGCCGGCGGTCACTGAAGATGAAGACCACGGGGAAGAGGGAGAGGAGCCGGAGGACGATGAGGAGCAGGAAGACGGGGAAGAGGGCGGCATCGCAGCTCTCTGGAAGAAGATCCGGCCTTTCGTGACACCGGCGACCAGGACGCTGGTCGCTCTGTTCCACCACATCCACATGGATGATGTGGAGAT
>Ga0256404_1010127_pt1 | contig 13175 bp, 8 predicted proteins | sample RumenRJG_01DNA_FD_185990 | JGI IMG/M metagenome (GOLD analysis project Ga0256404, IMG submission 185990) | Bovine rumen microbial communities from Lethbridge, Alberta, Canada - RJG_01 | ecosystem: Host-associated > Mammals > Digestive system > Stomach > Rumen | place: Canada: Alberta | collected...
TCAAGCAGCTGTCGAGCGGCATGAAGAGCCGGCTCGCGTTTGCCATCGCCTGTCTGGTCGATCCGGACATCATCATCCTCGACGAGGTGCTGTCGGTCGGCGACGGCGCGTTCCGCAAGAAGAGCGGAGACAAGATGCGTGAGATTCTCGACAGCGGCGTGACCGGACTGCTGGTGAGCCATTCGATCGACCAGGTGCGGGAGCTGTGCAACAAGGTGCTGTGGCTCGACCACGGGCGGCAGATCGCGTTCACGGACGACGTGGATTTCTACTGCGATGCGTATGAGGAATTTCTGATGACGAAGAAGCTGCCGAAGACCCGTGCGGATCTCGAGAAGCTGGCGCAGGGGCACAAGGTGCGCATGGCCGCGGAAGAGGCCGAGCGCGAGAAAAAGGTACTCGAGCGGGCAAAGAGCAGGAAGAGCGGGGGCTGAGCAGCGGCAGGGCTGTACGACGGTGACAGACCTGCACGGCGTCCCGGGATGCACAGCGGTCCGGCCTGTATCACAGCTGCGGGCCGGCAATGCGGCTGGCCCGGCACAGCGGCTCATGTCTGCCCGGTATGGAGGAATGAAAATGAGTTTATCCAGAGTGGAATGTCCGACGGATCCGACGCTGCAGGAGGACCTGGAGCGGATCGCGGCGGATCCGGCGCTTCCGGTGGAGGAGCTGCGCGGCAGCGCCATCCTCATCACAGGCGCGACGGGACTGGTCGGCAGCCAGCTGGTGAGGGCGCTCGCCTGCCTAAACCGGGTGCGCCATACGGAGATCACAATACTGGCGCTCGTCAGGAATCCCAGAAAGGCTGAGAATATCTACGGGAATCTGCTCAACCGGGGCGATATCAATCTCGTGACCGGGGACATCACAAGGCCGGAGGAACTGGCCGATGCCGTCAAGGTGCCGGTCGATTATATTTTGCATGGGGCTGCGGTCACCAATTCGAAGCTCATGGTGACGAAGCCGGTCGAGACGATCGCCACCGCGGTTGACGGAACCCGCAGCATTCTGGAGCTGGCGCGGTCGAAGCAGGTGCGGTCCATGGTCTACCTCTCCTCCATGGAGGTGTACGGTCACATGGACACCGACCAGCCGGTGACAGAGGATATGCAGGGCTATGTAAACCCGCTCACGGTGCGGAGCAACTATCCGCTGAGCAAGCGCATGTGCGAGAATCTCTGCGCGGCCTACCAGAGTGAATACCAGGTGCCGGTGCGGATCGCGCGCCTTGCGCAGACGTTCGGGGCAGGCATCCTGCCGGGCGAGAACCGCGTCTTTGCCCAGTTTGCGCACAGCGTCATCGACGGAACGGATATCGTCCTCCACACCAAAGGCACCTCGGAGGGCAATTATTGCTACACCGCGGACACGGTCCGCGGCCTGCTCACGATCCTCGTCCGCGGCGAGGCCGGCGAGGCCTACAACGTCACCAACGAGGAGGCCCACACCACCATCGCAGCCATGGCGGCCATGGCCGCGGAACGCCTGGCGAAGGGCCGCATCCACGTCACCTTCGACATTCCGGAGACCAACACCTACGGCTATGCCGCGGAGACCCATATGCTCCTCTCCGGCGCGAAGCTCCGCGCCCTCGGATGGCAGCCCTCAGTCGGGCTGGAGGACGCCTACCGCCGCATGATCGAGAGCATGAAGGCGCAGGAAAACGGGCAGAAGCAGAGGAATTGTCCCTGACGAGTTTAGCTTGTTTGGGACAATTTTTGTCCCAAACAAGCTAAACTCGTTAGGGACAATTTCCGGAGCCATTTCACAAAGCGAACAAGATTTAGTTGCTTGAATTATACAAAAGCACTAAATCTTGTATTTTTTTGCCCGGAGCACTGGAAAACAGGCGGAGGGAACAGTATAATACAAAGCAGTGAGGAGCAGAAGCTCCTCACTGCTTTGTCTAAGAGACAATGACCGGGCCAGTCATTCGAGGAAGAGAAGCTGCGGGGACAGCGCCGCGGAAGAAACAGGAAGAGGGAGAGAATATGTACGACGAGGAACTGGATGGTAACAGCCACGTGGAGGAACCCACGATGTGCGTGATGAAGCGTTCGGGGGAGCGTGTGCCGTTTGATGTGGACAAGATCGCGAACGCCATCATGAAGGCAAACCGGGAAGAGGGGATCATGTCAGAGCGTCTGACCGCGGATCAGATTCGGGAGATCGCGGAGGGAATCCGGAAGGACGCGGAGAACGCGGGCCGGGATCTGTCCGTCGAGGAGATCCAGGATAAGGTGGAGGATGCGCTGATGGGCACGGGAAAGACGAAGGTCGCCCGGCTCTATATCACCTATCGCTACAAGCACAATGAGATGCGCAAGATGAGCGACATCGACCAGAAGATCGTGGGTGTCGTCGAGCGCGACAACGAGGAGGTCAAGCAGGAGAACTCCAACAAGAATCCGACGGTGCTGTCGGTGCAGCGCGACTATATGGCGGGCGAGTGGAGCCGGTATTACACGAACCGGTATCTGCTTCCGGAGGACATTGTGCGTGCGCATCAGGAGGGAATCATTCACTTCCACGACGCCGACTACTTTGCCCAGCATATGCACAACTGTGATCTGGTGAATCTGGAGGATATGCTTCAGAACGGCACCTGCATCAGCGGCACGCACATCGACACGCCGCACAGCTTCAACACGGCCTGCACGGTGGCGTCCCAGATCGTGGCGCAGGTCGCCTCGTCCCAGTACGGCGGGCAGACCATCACGATGAGCCATCTCGCGCCGTTTGTGGATGTCTCGCGCCGCAAAATCCGTGCGAGACTGGAGCAGGAGCTGGCGGAGACCGGCGTACAGCTCGGAGAGGACAAGCTTTCCCGCCTGGTGGAGGCGGAGGTCCGCAAGGAAGTGGAGAGCGGGTGCCAGACGATCCAGTATCAGCTGATCACGCTGCAGTCGACCAACGGGCAGGCTCCCTTCGTCACGGTCTTCCTGTATCTGCATGAGGTGCCGGAGGGACAGACGAGAGACGACCTTGCGATGATCATCGAGGTCATGCTGAATCAGCGCATTCTCGGCGTGAAGGACCGCAGCGGCGTGTATATCACACCGGCCTTCCCGAAGCTGATCTATGTCCTGCAGGAGGACAATATCCGCCCGGGCACGAAGTATTACTACCTCACGGAGCTTGCGGCAAAATGCACGGCAAAGCGCATGGTGCCGGACTATATTTCCGAGAAGAAGGCGCTGGAGCTCAAGGGCGATGTCTATCCCTGCATGGGATGCCGCAGCTTCCTGACGCCGGACCGCTTCACGGACGCCGGGATCGGAAATGTGGCGAACGCCGGCGATTATGTGCCCGGAAAGCACAAGTATTATGGCAGATTCAACCAGGGCGTGGTCACACTGAATCTGGTGGACGCGGCCTGCTCCTCCGGCGGCGATGAGGACAAGTTCTGGGATATCATGCGGGAACGCCTTGATCTGTGCCACCGCGCCCTGCGCATCCGCCACGAGCGCCTGCTCGGAACACCGTCCGACGTGGCTCCGATCCTGTGGCAGGACGGCGCCCTTGCGAGGCTGAAGCCCGGCGAAACCATCGACCGCCTGCTGTTTAACGGCTACAGCACCATTTCGCTCGGCTATGCCGGACTTGCGGAGTGCGTTTATTACATGAAGGGCGTCTCCCATACAAGCGAGGAAGGCAAGGAATTCGGTCTCGCGGTGATGCAGATGCTCAACGACGCCTGCCAGAAGTGGAAGAAGGAGGAAAACATCGACTATTCCGTCTACGGCACGCCGCTCGAGTCCACCACCTACAAATTTGCAAAATGCCTGCAGAAGCGGTTTGGCAAAATCCCGCATGTCACGGACAAGAACTATATCACGAACAGCTATCATATCCATGTCACCGAGAACATCGACGCGTTTGACAAGCTGACCAAGGAGGCGGAGTTCCAGAAGCTCTCTCCGGGCGGCGCGATCAGCTACGTCGAGGTGCCGAACATGCAGAACAACCTTCCGGCTGTCATCCGTGTGCTGCAGCACATTTACAACACGATTCTGTATGCGGAGCTCAACACCAAGTCCGATTACTGCGATGTGTGCGGGTATGACGGCGAGATCCGCATCATCAAGGACGAGACCGGCAAGCTGGTCTGGGAGTGCCCGAAGTGCGGAAACCGCGACCAGACGAAGATGCATGTCGCAAGGCGCACCTGCGGCTACATCGGTACGCAGTACTGGAACCAGGGCAGAACGGCGGAGATCGCCGACCGGGTGCTGCACCTGTAAATCCGCGGATGTGGAGTTGAAAAAATACAATGATTTGTTGATATATTCAAATAACGAAATAAAATGATTCATTGATATATTATTGATGCCAGCGAATGAATGCCGATTTTATGGGCACGAGACGGTTTCCTCGTGTCCATATTTTTTACGATCAAAACCAAATATGCAGCTACAGCTGACTCTCTGCTTCAGCAGCGAAAAGGTATCCAACACATCAATCTGGTGGATTTCAAGCGAAGCGGGAAAAATTTTTGAGGCGCTTAAAATCGGGACCTGTTTCCGGGCTTCCATGGTAAAATAGCGGTACAGAACTCCTTCCCGGTGCGGCGGGATATACGGCGCCTGCACGGGAAAGCCATGAGGGAATAGAAGGAGGGGCGCAGGATTGAAGAAGGTTGTGATTTTTGGCGGTGGAACGGGACTGTCCACGCTTCTTTCCGGGCTGAAACTGTTTCCGGTGGATGTGACGGCGGTCATCGCGGTGAGCGATAATGGGAGCAGCACCGGCGTGCTGAAGCAGGAGCTGAATATTCCGGCGGTCGGCGATGTCGGGAAGGTGCTTCTCGCCATGTCCAACGCGGAGGATGATTTTGTCAGGCTGCTCGGCTACCGGTTCCGGAAGGAGGGGTCGCTGTACAATCATCCGGTCCGCAATATTCTGCTTGCTGCCTTGATCGATCAGAAGGGCAGTCTGCTGGAGGCGACAAAATATATGTGCCGCCTGCTGAATGTAAGGGGCACGGTGCTTCCGCTCACTGAGGAGAAGGTGGAGCTGGTCGGCGAGGGACAGGCCACGGAGTACTACGGCGAGGAGGAGGTCTCCAGGAATGTCTGCCGCATCCGGAAGCTGTCCTACGATCATGATATCAAGATCGAAAAGGAGATCACGACGAAGATCGCGGAGGCGGATCTCATCATTTTCAGCTCGGGGAGTCTATATACGAGCATTCTGCCGCATCTCATCGTGCCGGAGGTGCAGAAAGCCATCGACGCGGCGAAGGCGCCGCTCATGTACATCAGCAATCTGGTGACGCAGCCGGGCGAGACGGACATCACCACCGTGAGCGGACATGTGGAAATCCTGAACCGGTACCTTGACAAGCGACACATCGACATCGTGGTATCCAACCGGGGGTCCATCAATCCGGATGTGCGGCAGCGTTATCTCGATGCCGAGGGCAAGCGGATTGTGGAGCTCGATGAGGACACGCTCCACAGGATCGGCGTGGAAACTATCATTGCGGACGACATCTTTTGTATTAACAGCGAGGGCAAAATCCGTCATAACGCGCTGAAGACGGCGTATCTTATCTTCAGCTATCTCATGGACCACAGCGAAGATCAGGCATCGTGAGCATGCCTGGCACAGAGGGGGAGCTGCCATTGAGGTTTTCAGAGATTTTGACAGAGTATGTCAATGGTTCGTCGCGGACCAAGAATACCATCATCCGGGAGGCGGAGATCGACCGCTCGACCTTTTATCAGATTTTGAAGGGGAAGCGGCTGCCGACCAGGTACCAGTTTGCCAGGATCGCCGCGCTGCTCGATCTCGACCGGGATCAGTTTGACCGTCTGCACCATGCCTTCGAAGCGGAGCGGCATGAGAGCACGGAAAAATATTTGGCTCCCGTCCAGAGTTTCCTCAACCGGGTGAACGAGGGGCCGGAAAGAATACTGAAGGAGGACTACACCGCTTTTGTCTCCGCTGAGCTGCTGGAGATGATACGGAATGAGTTTGAACGGGGAGGAAGAATTGATTTTTTTCTCCCGCAGCATCTGATGTACCGGTGGCATTTTCTGGATATCCTGTTTCAGGAGTCGGAGAAGCAGGCAGAGCGGAAAAACCGGTCGCAGCAGGGGAGCGAGGAAGGACTGTTGGATTCCCGGCGGGCGGCAGAGGAGAGTCCGATGGGTGTCGGGGAACCGGAGAGCATGGAATCGCCAGAAAGTGCGGGCGGCCGGGTCTCTGTGTGTCAGATTCGGCAGATCTGGACGTCCGGCTACGAATGGGAGGATGAAAGGTGGAATCTTTCGCTGGCGGAGACGTCCGGTCTCTTTTTGTTCGTCAGCCGGGGATGCAGCTATTCTGTGTGGGAATACCCGATCCATCATGACAGGTCCTCTCTTGAACTGCAGCCCTCGCCGTATTATGTGATCGGGGCTGACTGGATATTCCTCTCCAGCATCGACGGAACGCAGACGACGATGCTGAATAACCGGGAGTATGCTCTGGTCTATCAGAATAATTTTGAAAAAATTCTGCCGCGTGCAAGGAGAGTTTTTTATCAGGGCTGGAGGGGGCAGGCGGATTACAATACCCCTCTGGAGAAATATGGTATCCCGGATGGCGCATGGACAGGGCAGCGCTGCATTCTGGCGTCCGAGAAGTTCTGTGCGCTGCCGCTGCTTTCGGATGAGTTGCTTGTCCGGCTGGCGGAGCTGCAGCCGGATCTCAGGGAAAAAATCCATCGTTTTATGGTGGGCAATGCGATGCGCAGCTGGGTGGAGTTTTCTACGGAGCAGGGAGTTGAGGAGACGCGCAGGAGCGGACAGGTGCTGCGGTACAGCACGCCGATCGTATTTGACGGCGCGGACCGCGAGAGGCTGAATGCCGAGATCCGGAGCTGTCTCGGGAAGCGTCTTTTTCTCCCGAAGCTGGCGCAGTGTGTTCTGCACGGCTGGACGATTCAGGTCCGGGAGAAGCAGGATGTGATCATTTTCCAGAATGCCTGCCCTGAGACGATGCTGAGGATAGTGAATCCGAATATCGTGGATGAGTTTTTCCAGTATTACCACGGGCTTGTTGAACTGTTTAAGGCGAGAGAGGACGGACCGGTGCGGACGAGTTTTGACTTCGGGACGGTTGCGCCGGTTGCGCCTGACAGGGAGGATTGACGGGGATGTATTACGGAAATATCAAATATTATGATATCGCCAACGGGGAGGGTGTCCGGACGACGCTTTTCGTTTCGGGCTGCACCAATCACTGCAAGGGGTGCTTTCAGCCGCAGACCTGGGATTTTACCTATGGGAAGCCCTTCACGGAGGAGACAGAGGAAGTCATTCTGAAATCGCTGGAGCCGTTTTATATCGACGGGCTGACGCTGCTCGGCGGGGAACCGTTTGAGCCGGAGAATCAACGGGTGCTGGTGAAGCTGCTGCGGAAGGTCAGAGAGAGATACCCGGAGAAATCGGTCTGGGCTTATACGGGTTTTGTCTATGACCGGGATCTGCTGCCGGGACAGCGCAAGCACTGCGAGGCGACGGAGGAGATGCTGAAGGCGCTGAAGGTGCTGGTGGACGGCCCCTTCATTGAGGAGCAGAAGGACATCTCGCTTGCGTTCCGCGGCTCCGCCAATCAGCGGATCATCGACATGCAGAGGACACTCCAGTCCGGAGAAATCGTGCCGTACCAGCTGGATTTTGACGAGAAGATGTGACGCCCCTTTCTCCCGGCAGACAGATGGCACTTTGATTCAGCTTTGATTCACATTCGCGAAGCGTATGTGCGAAAAGGCTGATTCAATTTCAAATTCGCAGACACTTTTCATGCAATAATGCTATAATTATCCCATCCGGACGAAATGATTTCAGCAGATTTCCGGAAAAATATCATCCATGGAGGGCAGATTGTATGCAGGGTTACAGAAAGGTTACATGCAAGAGGGCGCCGGATGTCTTCATGAAGGTTGTTCCCGGCCATTTTGTCACGCCGAACTCACACATCAATTATTACATCGATATGACCACCATGAAGTCGCGTCTGTCTGAGGCGGAGAACACGGCGGCAGCGCTGGCGGACGATTACATTTCCTCGACAATTGTGGACTCCATTGTCTGCATGGACGGCATGGAGGTGATTGGCGCGTTCCTGGCGGAGAAGCTCACACGGGCCGGCTTCATTACCATGAACCAGCACAAGACGATCTACATCGTGACGCCCGAGTATGATCTGTCGGGTCAGATGATATTCCGTGAGAACATGCAGATGATGATCCGCGGCAAGCATGTTCTGCTGCTTCTTGCCTCCACGACCACCGGCAAGACGCTGAACCGCGCGATTGAGTCCGTCGGCTATTACGGCGGGCATGTCGCCGGCATCTCCGCGATTTTCTCCGCGGCGAGCAAAATCCGGGAATACCCGATCCATGCGCTGTTCACGCCGGCTGACCTGCCGGATTACAAGAATTACGCGCCGGAAAGCTGCGAGCTCTGCAGGCAGCAGGTACCGGTCGACGCGTTCTGCAACGGCTTCGGCTATTCGAGGCTCACGTGATGCTGTTGCATGAACGGTGTGTAAAGTGATGCGGGAGTGCTGCGCTGCACGCGTGGTTCCGCAGATGTGAAATGCTGTTCCGGAGCGCCATCCAGGGCGCTCCGTTTTTTTGCGGAAGCTTTCGGTGAATTTTTGTACAGTGTACTTGGAAGATGGCGAACTGGAGAAGAAAGAGGAAATTTTTGGGAACCCTTGCCTAGTGTGTACCGAGTGTGTATTATATAATCGTAGGAGGCAGGCATGAAGCAAAGAGATTTGGTGATGAGGCTCGAGGCAGTTGGATTCAAGTTCGAGAGAAACGGCGGGAACCACGATATTTACCGAAGAGGTAAAGACATTGAAAAAGTTCCCAGGCACAGAGAATTGAACGAGAAACTGGCTCGGGCAATCCTTAAAAAGTGGGGAGCGTAAGTACCTTCCTCACCCATCTCTTTCTTTTGAATGATACGAGGAGGTAGTAGCATGAAAGCAGTTTATCCGACAATTTTAACGAAGGATGGGAAAACCATCCTGGTGGAAGTCCCGGATCTTGGAATTTTGACGGAAGGCAAGAATATGCAGGATGCAATCTATATGGCAAGGGACGCGATCGGCTCAACCGGGATATCCATGCAGGATCATGGAGAAGCCATTCCGGAACCGTCTGATATTGGAGATATCAATGTGTCAAAGGGAACATTCGCTGACGTCGGAGAAGGAATAAAAACTCTGGTAGATATTGATTTTGACGCATACCGGAAGACTATGGACAGGAAAATGGTACGAAGGAACGTTACTCTTCCGAGTTGGATGGATGCCAGAGCAGCAGCGGAACACATCAATGTTTCGAAGGTGCTGCAGGAAGCACTCATGCAGAAGTTTGCATAACACAGTAAGAAGGCGCAGTCTGCGCAGAGATGACAGCGGAGTCGCCGTATCGGGCAGGGGCAGATTTCATCTGCCCCTGCCCGATTTGCATGAGTAATTTCGCCGACTGTCTGGTTTCGTGAATTTCGTTCATTTTCCGACTTGCCCTGTCAGGTCCGGATTTGATATAGTTGATTCATCTGTTCCGGCTGCTTTTTGTGCAGCTGGCAGGCAGTCGCATTTCGAATGGCAGTGATCTCCGAAGTGCTTTTTCCCATTTTGTATTGCCGAAAGAGGTGCCGATGAGGCGCTCTGGGGCACATCCATTCCCGGTTCCGGGAAACTGTTTCCACTTTTCACTTTCAAACATATTTTCTGCTTTTATTCTTTTGTTTTATTTCTTGTCCTTTCGTTTCATTTTTGTCCCTTTTCTTCTTTTTCCATTTTGTCTGTCTCGCCTGTGCGTTCTTTCCGGCATCTGTGGGAGATTGCCCGGGTGAAATTGAAACGGCAGTCTGAAATTCCGGGTTCTGCGGTTCTTATCGGGGCAGTCCGTTGGTATGCATTCCGGAGTCATGGTCTGTCAGCGGTAATTTGAGAACGGGAGGTGATGCCTTAGCTGGCCGGGATCAGCATGTCTGGTCACGGGTCAGATGACAATAAGACCGGTTACGGGAAAACAGTGAAGAGTTCCGGGTATGCGGGGGTGGATCATACAGCGCCCGGAGAGTGCCGCGGCGGGGGCTGCGGCAGGGAGGTTCATGATGATGAAATTGCGAGTGCGGCTGCTTGCGGGATTCACCGCAGGCATGCTGCTTGTCAGCGCCGGCCCGGGAGCCGGCATCACATCGCATGCGGAGAGCGGCGCGGATATCGTGGCGCTCTCGGAGACGACGCCGCCTATCGAATCGGTGAATCCGATCTTTCGGGTACCGGCCGTGGGTGCTGCGAAGAACACGTTTGGAACGGAAAAGGTTTCCGGGGTTAAAAATGTGTCCGGATTGGATGATGCTTCAGGCGGCGTGAAAGTCGAAAGCCTGGGGACCAACGGAGCGGGGCAGAGCAATCTGCCAGAAGGCGGGGAGAAATCCACCTCGGAGGGACCGATCATTCAGTCGGAAGGCGGAGCGGAATCCGCCGCCACCGGAAAAGCGGAGGAAGCGCCGGGAAGGGCGAAGATCCATGTCAACTATGGCAGAGGAGATGGAATAGAGGACATGGAAGCGCCTGAGCAGGCGGAGAGTGATGACGTGGCAGTGTCTGAGCAGGCGGAGAAGGAAGAAACCGCGGCGCCAAAGCAGGTGGAGAAGGAAGAAACCGCGGTGCCTGAGCAGGCGGAGAAGGAAGAAACGGGTACAGCAAAAGCGGCAGAGCAGGCGATTCCAGACCAGAACGATGCAGGGCGCAGCGGCGCGGCGGATAGCAGCGTGGATACGGACACTGCAGCTAACGGCGAGAGGGAGGAAGACTCTGCCGACGTGGAAGAGGAGAACCCGGAGGAAGACGAGGACAGCGGAACAGTCAGGAGGAGCGGTGTGCTGCGCGCACCGCGTCGGGCACCCCAGGCTGCAGGCTGGGAGCGCATGCTTGAGACCGGCCCGCAGTTTGCCGCGGATGTGGCAGTCCTGACGGCACCCTCGGAGATACGAGGATTAATGATTTCCGCGGATGCACCGGCAGGAACGGCCACCGTGGACGTGGGACTGCGGCATGTGCATGAGGATTCCTGCCGCCATGTGCACGGTGACGGCTGCTGGTCGACGCCCGAGTGCGTCTCGGATGGTCAGGTGACACATATCGAGGAATTCGACAATAACGTGGAAGGCTATACGGACCGCCCGATCGGATGGTGGTACTATACGCACTGCAAGTACTGCGGAGCGGAGCTGATCTGCAAAAATCTTGGTGTCCGCAGGGCCTACGACAATGGCGAGAAGGTGCCCGGCACGCACTGCTCCTCGGATCGGAATCCGAACCGGACACTGACCTGCAGCATCCGGGACGACCAGCCGGTCTGCGGTATGACGGAGGAGACGCACATTGCGCACATCGATGCCTGGGCAGAGGGCCACATTCTGTATCTGTACAGTCCGCAGAACCCCGGAGCAGATCTCTGCCTGAATCCGGACAGCAGCAGGATGTTCGCGGACATGAGCGGACTGGTCAGCCTGGACCTCACCCATTTTGACGGGTCGTCTCTTCAAGATACGACGGCGATGTTCCCGGAAGGTCTTGAGGCGCTTACGCTGGGAAACCGTTTCCGGTTCAGCGACAGCTCCGGGACTTACGCGACCGAGGGAAGCGGCCTTGTCGGCGCCTGGGAGAAGGACGGCGAAGAGATCACGGACGGCGAGTCTGCCGCGCCGTTCAAGACGCAGAAAACGTTCAACACCACGCTGCTGTCCGGCACATTTGAGGGACGCTGGAATCAGCACGCGGACGACTGGGCGGGCACCTGGGTCAGACAGGAGGTGACGCATCAGTATTTTGCACGCGGACAGGCGGCCACGACGCCCGGTGGCAATGCCTGGGAGGAGCACAGCGCGGACAAGCGGTTCTACGGCTATTGCTTTGCCCAGCACCTGGCGCCGCCGGACGGGCCGTACAACAAAATTCTGGTGGATGATCCCGCGATTCTGACGGAGATTCTGCACGGGCAGCAGTATCAGTCGTCGCCGGCTGCGGACAACATCAGGGACGCGATCATCACGGTGCTGTATTTTGGCTATCCGAACGGACAGCAGCTGTCCGGGGATCAGAATATACAGGCAAAATACGGTCTATCTGACGAGGCATATTCGCTCGTCACCTGGAACGTGCTCTGTCATTACTCCGACGGTTACAGCAGAAGGGGTAATTTCTCCGGCAGGCAGAGAGAGGCTTATGACGCCCTGTTCGGATGTACCTATGGCAGCATCCCGGCGTCGCTGCGGCAGGAGATTCATCTCTATCTGTATGTCTCCCAGCGGCATCAGCAGCATATGGTTGCCATGGACGGCATCACCTATCAACAGTATGGCGGCGTCAGCGTGAAAAAGGTGGACAGCACCTCCGGAGCGGCGCTGATGGGCGCGGCATTCACGATTTACGACGCGGCGGGTAACGCCGTGGACGCGGACCGCAGCACGCCGGAGATCGATCCGATTGTCTCAGGCAGCGACGGCATCGCCTGCCTTTGCCGCTGCGACGAGCGGTCCGGCCTTGCGCCGGGAACCTACACGATCCGGGAGACGAGGGCACCGGATGGCTATGATCTGTGCACGGAGGAATATACCTTTACCGTGCGGCTAAGCGGCGTGATCACGCAGACCGGTGTCAGCAGCAGGACAGGACTGCGGGAAAAGATGGTGTTCCGGGACGATCCGGTGGTTGTAAAGCATGCAGGCGGCATCCGGATGCGGAAGGTGGACGCGGAGCATCCGGAAATCGGGATTCTGGGCGGTACCTTCGGCATCTATGCGGCGGAGGACATCACCGCCTCATCGGCGGACGGAAACCGCACGGTCACGCTGTATGCCGCGGATGACCCCGTGACGACCCTGACAGGTGGACCGGACGGCCGGGCGGAGACTGCGGAGAACGCGCTGCAGCTCGGGAAGTATTATTTAAAGGAAGTGGAGGCACCCGCCGGATATCAGAAGAATGATGAGATCTTTCCGTTCTCTGTGACCGCAGAGAATCGCTTCCAGGATCAGGAGATCGTGATCCCGGATGTGGCGAAGACGGGCGAGGCAAAACTGGAATTTCACAAGAAGTTGGAGGGCGGTCTTCACCCGATTCCGGAGAAAGGATTTTCGTTCGATCTGTAC
>Ga0256404_1010129_pt1 | contig 13172 bp, 10 predicted proteins | sample RumenRJG_01DNA_FD_185990 | JGI IMG/M metagenome (GOLD analysis project Ga0256404, IMG submission 185990) | Bovine rumen microbial communities from Lethbridge, Alberta, Canada - RJG_01 | ecosystem: Host-associated > Mammals > Digestive system > Stomach > Rumen | place: Canada: Alberta | collected...
TCAGATTGTCGGGAAATACAGCGACATACAGGAATTGACCTATGAAAACGTCCATGAGTTTATCGACCGTATTTTGATACATGAATTAGACCGGGAAACCAACACCCGGAAAATCGAAATCCATTACAGCTTTGTCGGACAGGTTGATACCGAGCAGGAGCCGACGCAAGTTGTCAACCATGACCGCCGTAACATGGTAGATGTAAAAAGTATCGCTATCTAACCCCAGCAAACATGGCGCCGACATAGCCGACCTTGTTTTGGCGCAGATTGTCGGCGAATTCGACGCTCGCGAGAATCATGCCGCGATAGTTGTAGAGGTCGGTCTCCTCATCGATGAGGTAGAGCTTGCGCTGCAGCTGGTGGTAGCTGCGCTCTTCCTCGACATCGCGGAATTCGCCGAGGAGTCCGACAATCTCGGTTCCCTGATAGATGGGATATTTTGAGAACGAGATGGCGTGCTGGCGGCCGCGTGCGATGCAGCGGCCGTGGCCGTTGTGGATGGGCTCGCCCTTCTGCAGGACGGTCATTTCGCCCTGGTCCATGTAAGTGTCGGAGAGGTGCCAGCCGAGGTCGCGGTCGGACTTGCCGATGAGCTCATTGATGTTCTGGATGCCGTAGTAGCGCAGGAAAGCCGGGCTTGCGCCGCAAAAGTGGCCATCTCTGTCCTTCCAGAAGAGCTTGCGGCTCGAGAACTGCGTCAACGTCCGCCAGAGGGCGGCATCCGTGATCTGGCGTTCCGGGTCCTCCGGCAAGGTCGTGAAACCGTAGGAGGCCATGACCGTGTTGATGAGCCTGTCGCGGTCTGTCAGTTCCTCGAAGACAAAGTCGCGCAGGCAGAGCAGCTGGCAGGGATGATCGTTATACTGGAATGACGTGAGGCTGAAATTGGTCCAATGGAAGCTGCCATTTGGCACCTTGACGCGGAAGAGGTCAAACTTTGTCGAGGCAAGAGGTATCTGATTCCCTTGTGCAAGGTCGTGGATGTACTGCAGGAAGCGCCTTTGGTCATCCTGGTGGATGTGCAGTCTGGCAAATCGCATGAACGCGGTCATGATGCCCTGCAGATGGCTGCCCGCTCTCTTTGATGAGATACTCGCTGTGATGATCTCGATGCGGTTCTGCTGATTGTCGATGAGGTAGATGTCGTGGTAGAACCGCATGAGGTGGCGCACGATGTGGTCGTACTCTTCGTCCGTGGAGGATTCCTGTCCCTGTTGCAGGAATTGCAGCTCCGCGCGGTGGATGTAGAAGCCGTTCGTGCCGGCGATGTTGTGCAGTTTGAGATAGAAGTAGCGGCCGTTGCTGATGAAAAGCTCTGTCTCCATCTGGTGGCTGCGGATGGTCGCATCGGCCAGCGCGCGCAGTCTCACATGGATGACTTGTGGCAATTCGAGCAGGAGCTTGTTTGCTTCCTGGAGGCTGTCAAAATGGCTGAGGCGCAGCATATTCTGGTAGTTTGCGTTGGCGGTGAGGATATGCAGATGGTTCCCGTCGTCTGAGAATAAGGCGGTAGGCGTGTCGGTCACAAGGTTTGTCAGGCCTGCCCGGTGGAAGATTTGCTGCTCGAGCCGCGTTTCGAAGCGGTACGGCTTCGAAAGCGCACCCTCTTCCAGAGGGCGCGCCATCGTGCGGCAGATCGGCCCCTGCATCTTCTCGCAACCGATGCGGCGCAGGAAGTCAGCCTGCTCTTCAGTCTGAACGCCTTCAGCGGCCGTGTGGATGCCGAGGGTCTTGGCCATGAGCAGGATGGATGTCAGCAGCTGCCGTGTCGACTCTGTAAAATTATCGAAGAAGATGCCATCGAGACTGATCTCATCGATGGCGCTGCGCTGCAGTGCAGCAAGCGAGGAATGGCCCTCGCCGAAGTTGTCGAGCGTGACGCTGTAGCTTTCTTGACGCAGACGTGATATGGCCTGCGCGATGATGGCCTCATCCTCGACAAAGGCCGTCTCTGTGATCTCGATCTGCAGATAAGCGTGCGGCACCTGGTACTTCTCGGTCAGGTGATTGAGAACCCGGACAGGGTCCGACACGAGAAAGTCGCGGCGCGACAAGTTGAGTATGACCGGCACAATCGGCAGTTTCTGTCGTCGGCGCGTGTGGAGATTCTGCATGGTCACCTTGGTGACGAAGTAGTCGAGCAGGTGGACCTTGTCGTGTGCTTCGAGCACGGGTATGAAGTCGTGCGGGGCGATGTCCCCGTATTCTGGATCGTGCCAGCGTGCCAGCGCCTCAAAGGCGCAGATCTTGCCCGTTAAGGCACGTAAGACAGGCTCGTAGCAGACGGTGATGCAGCCGCTGCGCAGAGCCTCTTTGAAATGACTCGCAATGTAGTCGAGTATGGTGTTGTCCAATGTTGTGTACCCCTTCCCCGATATAGGTATCACGTTCTAGCTATTATTTTATACCATTATATCATTTTTCGGGGGGGGGGTGAGAACAATTTGCTCTATCTTTTTAGGACGAGATTTTTTAGGCAGGGCCATCTTTTAAGACAGATGTCCTTTCTATTTCGTTTGGTATTGATTACAATAGAAACAAGAACAAGCGATAGCTTGACAGAAGAAATCTGATGATTGTAAACAGAGTGAACAGAACGTCAGAGTTTATGCATTGACCTGATGATTAGGAGGATTTATCATGAAAGCAGAAGAGATCCTGGCACATGTAGACCACACGCTCCTGAAGCAGACGGCGACCTGGGCCGATATCCAGCGCATCTGCGATGAGGCGGTGAAGTACCACACGGCGACGGTCATGGTGCCGTCGGCTTATGTGCCGCGCATCGTGGCCAAGTACGGCGATGCGCTGAAGGTCGCGACGGTCGTCGGCTTCCCAAACGGCAACTGCAATACGGCAGCCAAGATTGCAGAGACGGCACAGGCGCTTGCGGACGGCGCGCAGGAGATCGACATGGTCATCAACATCGGCATGCTCAAGGCGGGCGAGACGGACTATGTGACGGACGAGATCCGCGCACTCAAGAAGCTCTGCGGTGCGCGCGTTTTAAAGGTCATCGTCGAGACGTGCTTCCTGACGGAAGATGAGATGGTCGCAGCCTGCCACTGCGTGACGGACGGCGGTGCGGACTTCATCAAGACGTCGACGGGCTTCGGCTCGGCAGGAGCAAAGCTCTCGGATATCGAATGCTTCAAGAAACACATCGGCCCGAAGGTGCAGATGAAGGCTGCGGGCGGCATCCACACGCGCGAGGAGATGGAAGCGTTCCTCGAAGCGGGCTGCACGCGCCTCGGTGCCAGTGCGGCAGTCAGTGTCCTCAAGGATGAGCTCTGATTGATAGACTCGGTTGTTCAGGATATATTGTAGAAAGGAATGACAGACATGCAGGCATTCAAGCGCGCATTCATCATTGTTCTCGACAGCTTCGGCATCGGCGCGGAGCCAGACGCAAAGGAATTCGGCGACGGCGACTGCAATACGCTGCGCTCCATCTCCTCATCGAAGGAGTATGATACGCCGAACATGAAAAAAATCGGCCTCTTCAATATCGACGGTGTCGGCTGCGGCACGCCGGAGGCCCAGCCAATCGGCGCCTTTGCCCGCCTGCGCGAGCTCTCGCGCGGCAAGGATACGACGACGGGCCACTGGGAGATTGCGGGTATCGTCTCGGAGCGTCCGATGCCGACGTATCCGGACGGCTTCCCGCCGGAAGTCATCGCTGAGCTTGAGAAGGCATTCGGCCGCAAGATCATCTGCAACAAGCCGTATTCGGGCACGCAGGTCATCCACGATTACGGCCGCGAGCAGAAGGAGACGGGAGCGCTCATTGTCTACACATCGGCTGACAGCGTGCTGCAGATTGCGGCGCACGAGGATGACGTGCCGGTCGAGCAGCTCTACGACTACTGCCGCATGGCGCGCAAGATCATGCAGGGTGAGCACGGCGTCGGCCGCATCATCGCGCGCCCGTACGTCGGCGAATATCCGAATTACACGCGCACGCCGCGCCGCCATGACTTCTCGCTCGACCCGACGGGGGACACGATGATGGATGCGCTCGCGCGCAAGGGACTCGCGACAATCGGCGTCGGCAAGATCTCCGATATCTTCGCGGGCCGCAGCATCAGCCGCACGCTCGGCATCAACAAGAACAACGAGGACGGCATGGAGAAGACACTGAAGCTCATGGATGAGGATTTCACGGGACTCGCGTTTGTCAACCTCGTCGACTTCGACATGCAGTACGGTCATCGCCGCAATATCGACGGCTACGCGAAGGTAGCGACCGTCTTTGACCGCCAGCTCGGCGAATTCATGGCGAAGATGAAGGACGACGACATCCTCATGATCACGGCGGATCACGGCTGCGATCCGGGCGCTCCGGGCACGGATCACACGCGCGAGTACGTGCCGCTCCTGATGTACGGCAAGCACGTCAAGGCGGGACTCAATCTCGGCACGTATCCGACGTTTGCGATGATCGGTGCGACGATCTCGGACATGTTCGGTGCAGACCTCTACACGAAGGGCGAGAGCCTGCTGCCGCGCATCATCGGATGATACACACCTCCCTTCGGGGAGGTGTAGAGGGGGATAAATCAAAATATATCGAATAAGGGGAATATTATTATGCGCATGTACGATCTAATCACGAAGAAGAAGCACGGAGAAGTCCTGACGGACGCTGAAATCACCTATATGATCGACGGGTATGTCAAGGGGGATATCCCCGACTACCAGATGTCGGCAATGCTCATGGCCATCTGGTTCCAGGGCATGACGGATCACGAGATCACGGAGCTCACGAAGGTCATGGCCAAGTCTGGCGACATGATTGACCTCTCGGCCATCGCGGGCAAGAAGGTCGACAAGCACTCGACGGGCGGTGTCGGCGACAAGACGACGCTGATTTGCGCGCCGATTGTCGCGGCCTGCGGCGGTAAGGTCGCCAAGATGAGCGGCCGCGGCCTCGGCCACACGGGCGGCACAGTCGACAAGCTCGAGTCGATCCCGGGCTACCAGACGGCGCTCTCGCGCGAGAAGTTCTTCGACACGGTCAACAAGTGCGGCGTCAGCGTCATCGGACAGTCGGGCAACCTCGCGCCGGCCGACAAGAAGCTCTACGCGCTGCGCGATGTCACGGCGACAGTCGACTGCATCCCGCTGATTGCCTCGTCGATCATGAGCAAGAAGCTCGCCGCCGGCTCCGACTGCATCCTGCTCGATGTCAAGACGGGCAGCGGTGCCTTCATGAAGACGCTCGATGACTCCATCAAGCTCGCGCAGACGATGGTCGCCATCGGCGAGCTCGCCGGCCGCCGCACGGTCGCCCTGATCACCGACATGGACACGCCGCTCGGCTACGGCATCGGCAACAGCATCGAGGTCATGGAGTCGATGGACGTCCTCAAGGGCAAGGGTCCGGCTGACCTGCGCGAGGTATCGCTGCAGCTCGCGGCCAACATGCTCTATCTCGTCGGTAAGGGCACGCCGGAGGAATGCCGCGCGATGGCTGAGCAGTCGATTGCTGACGGCAGTGCCTTCGAGACGTTCTGCACGATGGTCCGCGCCCAGGGCGGCGACGACAGCGTCCTGCGCGACTACACGAAGTTCCAGCAGGCACCGTACCGCGCCGAGATCAAGGCGGAGCGTTCGGGCTTCATCACGAAGATGAACGCTGAGGAGATCGGCGAGACGTCCGTCGTGCTCGGCGCTGGCCGCGAGACGAAGGAGAGCGATATCGACTTCTCGGCAGGCCTCATCCTGCACAAGAAGTACGGCGACGAAGTCAAGGAAGGCGACACGCTCGTCACACTCTACACCTCGAAGGAGTCGGCTCTCGCTGACGCCGAGAAGATGTACCGCGATGCCATCGCCATCGGCGACGTCCAGCCCGCAAAAGAGCCGCTCGTCTATGCGCGCGTCGAGAAAGACAAAGTCGAGAAGTATTGATACGGAAAGAGGGAAGAGAAATGACGGATCAGGAACTCATCGAAGTGGCGAAAGCCTATCGCGAGCGCGCCTATGCGGCCTACTCGCACTTCAAGGTCGGTGCAGCCGTGCTGACGAAAGACGGCAAGGTCTTCGGCGGCTGCAACATCGAGAACGCCAGCTATCCCGTCACGAACTGCGCGGAGCGTACGGCCATCTTCAAGGCCGTCTCCGAGGGATACCGGGAGTTCGCGGCCATCGCGATCGTCGCCGACACGCCGGGCCCGTGCTCACCGTGCGGCATGTGCCGCCAGGCCATCAGCGAATTCAAGATCTCGCGCATCATCATGGCAAACCTCAAGGGAGCCGTGCAGGTGGCGACACTCGCGGAAATCCTCCCGTTTGCCTTTACGGATAATGACCTCTGATATATAATGGAAAAGTCGGTCACGTGTCTCTTTTTGGTCGGTGGCCGCGACGATCTCATTTCAGCAAAAGAATAGGAGAGACTTTATGTATTTCGTCATCAATCTCATCGGCGTGCTGGTCTTCCTAGCCGTCGGCGTGCTTCTCTCAAAGAAGCGCAAGGACATCCACTGGCGCGGCGTCGGCTCGCTGCTCGCGCTCAACGTCTTCATCGCCTGGTTCCTGACCTCCTTCCCGATTGGCCGCGACATCGTCCAGGGGGCAGCCGCAGGCTTCACCTGGCTCGTCAGCGTCGCCTACGAGGGCATCGCCTTCGCGTTCCCGGACTGGGTCCACGTGCCGCAGATGAACTTCTTCACCTCGGCCCTGCTGCCAATCCTCCTCGTCGTGCCGCTCTTCGATATCCTGACGTACATCGGCCTGCTGCCATTTGTCATCAAGTGGATCGGCAAGGCACTGGCCTTCCTCACGCATGAGCCGAAGTTTGAGTCCTTCTTCGCCATCGAGATGATGTTCCTCGGCAACACGGAGGCCCTGGCTGTCTCGAGCCTCCAGCTCAAGCGCATGAAGGCAGACCGCTGCCTGACGCTCGCCATGATGTCCATGAGCTGCGTCACGGCCGCCCTGATTGGCGTCTACACGAAGATGATGCCGGCCGAGTTCATCCTGACGGCAGTGCCCTTGAACGTCATCAATGCGCTGATTGTCACGAACTTGCTGCATCCGGTCAAGATCACGGAGGAAGAGGATACCGTCGCCCGTCTCGATGACGGCGGCAAGGAGCGCGAGCCGTTCTTCTCGTTCCTCGGAAACTCCATCCTCGGCGCCGGTAAGCTGGTGCTGATCATCTGCGCGAACGTCATCGCGTTCGTCGCCCTCGCAAAGCTCATCGACATGCTGCTCGTGCTGATCCATCCGGCCATCACGCTCGAGAACATTCTCGGCTGCATCATGTTCCCGTTTGCCTGGCTGCTCGGCCTCGATTCGACGGAAGCCTTCGCGATGGCCCAGTACATGGGTACGAAGCTCGTCACGAATGAGTTTGTCGTCATGCTCAGCGTACAGGATCTCCTGAGCACCTACAGCCGCCACATGCAGGGCGTGCTGACCGTATTCATCACGTCGTTTGCCAACTTCTCGACGCTCGGCATGATCATCGGCTGCTTCAAGGGCCTCGTCGACGACAACAAGAACGACCTGATCTCCCGCAACGTCGGCTACATGCTGCTCTCGGGTATCCTCGTCTCGCTCTTGTCCGCAGGACTTGCCGGTCTCTTCATCTGGTAATACAAAGAATCTCCGCAGATTTTTCTGCGGAGATTTTTTATGAAAAAAGATAAAAAGGTGTTGACAGGAGAAAGATGGGATGGTAAGATATATATCGTTGCAGGCGGCAATCACGCAGCAGGGCAACAAAACTGAATAGCTTCTTATAGTAGAGCATTGTGGAGAGTTGTCCGAGTGGTTGAAGGAGCACGCCTGGAAAGCGTGTATACGGGGAAACCTGTATCGAGAGTTCGAATCTCTCACTCTCCGCCATTTTTATATCCTTTTTCAGGTCGGGCCGCAGTGCCTGGGTCTTGCGCAATGGAGCCTCGTGAACCACGTCAGGTCCGGAAGGAAGCAGCGTTAAGCGAATCGTTCCATGTGCCGCAAGGTCGCCTGGGAACTGCGGTTCGACGTGGAAAAGGATGGAGAGCAGCCAGAAACGGCTGCTTTTTTACTATAATGATATCATTATTGTTCGAAGAGGCGAGGCGCCGATGAAGGAGGCCGCCGGGGATGGCTGACCAACGCTCCGCGGTGACGCGCTGCTAAACAGATTTTTTGCCTTTCAACGCATCCTTCCGAAAGCGCTGAACGCACTTCGTTTGAACGACGCTCTTTCGAAAGGATTTTCGTGGGCCAAAAAATCCGTTCTTCACGCAGCGCGTCAAGGCTCCTCTTATGGTCATCCATCCCCGGCGGCCCGAGCAGTGCTGCTGTATGCTCATCGGTGCTCGGCCTTGAGCCATGGAAGGGTATCCATAAGTGGAGCTTCAGCCTGCTGCGCGGAACGTTGGATACCCTTCCATGGCGGCTCGTTTGAAGAGAAGAAGATTCGGTAAACATCGCGAAGCGTTGGTCAGCCGTCCCCGGCCGGGCCTCGAAGCTGCGATGTGCGAGTCAAGTCGTGGAAATCATGTGATAATCATAGAGAGGAGAGGGATTGCGATGGCGTATATTGCGCTGTATCGGAAGTGGAGGCCGCAGACGTTCAAGGACCTCGTGGGGCAGGAGCATATCAGCCGGACGCTGGCAAATGCCATTACGAGCGGCCACATCGGCCATGCGTACCTCTTTGCCGGCCCGCGCGGCACGGGCAAGACGAGTACGGCGAAGATCCTCGCGAAGGCGCTCAACTGCGAGTACGGGCCGACACCGGAGCCCTGCGGGCAGTGCGAGCAGTGCCGCAAGATCACAGAGGGCTCCTCGATGGACGTCTTCGAGATTGATGCGGCATCCAACCGTGGCATCGACGAGATCCGCGACCTGCGCGAGACGGTCAAGTTCGCGCCGGTCGACGGCCGCTATAAGGTCTACATCATCGATGAGGTCCACATGCTGACGACGGAGGCGTTCAATGCGCTCCTCAAGACGCTCGAGGAGCCGCCCGCGCACGTCGTCTTTATCCTCGCGACAACAGAAGCTCATAAAGTGCCGCCGACAATCCAGTCGCGCTGCCAGCGCTACGACTTCAAGCGCATCACTGTTGGGGAGATCGAGAGCCGCCTGCGCTACATTGCCAAGGAGATGAAGATGGAGGCTGAGGATGAGGCACTCTCTATGATTGCCATCCAGGCTGACGGCGGCATGCGCGATGCGCTCTCCATCCTCGACCAGTGCGCAGCGCTTGCAGACGGCACCATTACAGCGGAGCGCGTGCGCCAGATCCTCGGCCTCGTCGGCCACGACTGGATCTACAAGATGACGAAGGCGCTCGCCGCACGCAATGTGCAGGATGTTTTACAGATTCTCGCGGAGCTCCTGCGTGACGGCAAGGACCTCAAGCAGGTCCTCTCTGAGCTCTCGCTGCACCTGCGCAGCCTCATGATCTTCCAGGCAGCCGGCACGGTCGAGGCGATGGATCTCTACGCCGAGCCGCAGGACGTTCTGCAGCAGCAGGGCAAGCTCTTTGTGCCCGATGTCCTGCCGCGCATGATTGCGCGCCTGCACGAGGCGATGACGGAGATGAAGTGGTCGCCACAGCCGCGCATCACTGTCGAGGTCGCGCTGATGGAACTCTGTCGGCCTGAGCTCGCCTCGCAGGGAGAGAGAGAGGAGCAGCCAGCAGGCCAGGTGCAGCAGGCCGTCGCGCGCAATCCTGCCGACGAGGCGCGCATCGCCAAGCTCGAGGCCGCGCTCGCCGAGGTCACAGCCCTGCTCAAGCAGGCGACAGCAGGCGCGGGGCGCGTCCAGCCTGCCTCAGCGGCTCCTGCTGTGAGCATGCCATCTACGGTGCCGCCTGCCGTGCCGGCCGCTGCTCCGGCAGCGGCAGCCGTGGCCGAGGAACCCGCCTCTGTTGACGAAGCAGGGCTCCAGGTCTGGAACAAGCTCTTCCAGGCGCTTCGCGACCAGCACAAGGCGCCAATACTCGCCTGCATCCAGAATGCCCGCTTCATGGGGCTGACGGCCAGCCAGTTCCACATGCGCATGCAGAGCGGCCTCATGGCCTCGCTCGTCATGCGCAATTACCGCAAGACCATCGAGCGCATCCTGCAGGAACTCACGGGTCGCGAACTGCGCCTCGTCTGCTCGGGTGAAGATGCGCCGATGAGGACGCCGCCGCGCCCGCGCCCTGCCGCCGTGCCGAAGCCAGAGCCAAAGCGCGAGATGGCAGCGAAGAAGCCTGAGCCTGCCACCATCCTCGAGGAAGTCGCGCCCGACGAGCGCGCTTCACTCAAGAAAGCCTTTGACGTATTCGGTGCCAATGTCGTCGGTGTGGACGGCATGGCGATGGTTGACGCGCCGCAGGAAGACGCACCAATACCAGACGATGGTGCCGACATCTACGGGGACGGCGCCATCCCCCTGCCAGAAGACAGCGACGTGCCACTGCCGACGGAGGAAGACGAATGAACCTCATCAAGGAATTGCAAGAGAAAAAAGGATTTTCCGATTCAGAGCGGACGATTGCCGATTACCTGTTGAAGCACTCCCGCCTGCTGCCGAGCATGACGACGCGCCAGCTGGCCCAGAAGACGTACACGAGCTCTGCTGCCATCGTGCGCTTTTGCCAGAAGCTCGGCTTTGGCGGCTACACGGAGTTTCGCGTCGAGTTCCTCGCGCAGATGATCCAGTACATCGAGAGTCCGTGTGGCATGGAGCTTTCCATGACGGACCGCGATTCCGTCCACTCCATCCTCGAGAAGGTCACGCGCCTCGAGATCGACGCCATGCAGGAGACGTATCGCATGCTGGACCCCGCCGACTTCGTCCGGGCCTTCGCCATCCTGTCGAAGACCGCGCACATCGATTTCTACGCGATGGACAACAACCTCGATATTGCGAACATGGCGGCCTCCGGCTTCATCATGGCCAACAAGTGCTCGACGGTGCACCCTGCCATGACGATGCAGTATTTGCAGGCGACGGGTGCGCCCAAGGACCACGTCGGCTTCCTGATCAGCCGCACGGGCGAGAACCGCATGCTCATCGACATCGCGCGCCTGCTGAAGATGCGCGGCAACCCCATCCTGCTGATCACAGGCAAGAAGGACTCGACGCTCGGCTCGCTCGCCGACGTCGCCTTCCCCGTGGCCTCCGTCAAGACGATGGAAGAGCTCGGCCCGCGCGTCTTCCTCATGGGCGCCAAGTATGTCATGGATGTCCTGTTCGCCGTGCTCATGACGCGCGTCGATTTCCACAATGCGCAGGAGAAGGAGTCGTGGCTCAGCCAGCACTTCCATTATTGAGATCCAGTGAATATGAAACAGCGTTTCACGACGCTGTTTTTTTTATGCTCTTTTCTGGAACCGCGTTTCCTATTGATTTCGATTTATTGAACGCGATTGTGGCAGATGGTATAGTGAAGACACAGTGAGGAACGGGGAATGGAACCCCGCTTCCTGAAGAAAGATAGAGAAAGATAGAAAGGATATCAAAGGAAAGAGGAGAGAACATGAGTAAACAAGAGATTTTCGATAAGTTTATCGAAATCATGGGGGAGTTCGCTCAGATCCGCGCTGTAGCAGCTCTTCGTGATGGCTTCATCATGACGACGCCATTCACCATCTGTGGTTCGGTATTCCTGCTGCTGGCCAACCTGCCAGTCCCGGGATACGCCGACTTCATGGCGTCGATTTTCGGGACAGACTGGACGGCGCCGCTGAACGCCGTCGCAGGTGGCACGTTCAGTGTGCTGGCACTCATCGTCGTATTGTCCATCACCTACAAGTTCGTCGAGAATGAAGGCTGCGATGCCATGATGGCTGCCATCCTCGCACTGTCGACCTTCCTTATCCTGATGCCGCCGACAATCCTGACGAAGGGCGGCGAGACAGTCAGCGACATCATCCCGAAGGCATGGGCGGGCAGCAACGGTGTCATCACCGCCATCTTCGTTTCTTTCTTCGTCTCCTACATCTTCTGCTACTGCGAGAAGAACCACATCGGCATCAAGATGCCGGATGCCGTCCCGCAGGGCGTCGCGAAAGCATTCACGGCACTCGTACCGGGCATGATCTTCTTCACGAGCGCATCCGTCCTCTATGGCCTCTGCCATTACATCGGCGCGACGACGCTGCCGGAACTCATCTTTAAGGTCATCCAGACGCCGCTGCAGGGCTTGTCCGATTCGCTCGCAGGCGGCACGATCATCGTCGGCCTCCAGAGCATCCTGTTCTGGGCCGGTATCCACGGCCCGAACGTCGTCGGCGGCGTCGTGAGCCCGCTGCTCATCGCCAACTCGCTCGATAACCAGCATCTCCTTGACATGGGCATGTCCCTCGTCAACAATCCGCAGGCTAAGATCTTCACGACGCAGATCAATGATGTATTCGTCAAGAGCGGCGGCTGCGGCCTGACGCTCGGCCTCCTGATCTCCGGCATCTTCACGGCCAAGTCCGACCAGCTCAAGTCCCTGATGAAGATGGCCTTTGTACCGGGCCTCTTCAACATCAATGAGCCGATCATCTTCGGCCTGCCGATCGTATTCAATCCGTACCTGCTCGTACCGTTCATCATCGTCCCGCTCATCGCGATGTTCATCACATACGGTGCCATCGCCTCGGGCTTCATGGCTCCGCTCAGCGCAGTTCAGGTCCCGTGGACGACGCCGCCGATCATCGCAGGCTTCCTGCTCGACGGCTGGCAGGGCGCTGTCATCCAGATCATCAACCTCGTCATCGCGACGGTTATCTACTTCCCGTTCCTCAAAGCACAGGACCGTGCTTTCCTCAAAGAGGAGATGGCCGATGCTGCTGCAGAGAAAGAGAATCAGGGAAAGGCAGAATCTGCCATCAATCCGTGAGCCATCGCTGCGTTGCGGCTGGGGAATGCGCTGCAGCGCAGTGCTGAGAACAAGAGAAATCATGAAGAGAGAATAGAGAATTTGAAGGAAAGAGGATGTTCTGCAATGAATCAGAAAAAGACAACAGCACTTCTGCTTGGACTTACCATGAGCCTGACGGGCACGGCCTTCGCCGCTCCGACTGATCAGGCCCAGGACATCGACAGCCGCATCGCTGCGCTCGAGCAGCAGCAGAGTAATCTAGTAAAAATATAAAATCAACCTCACAAAATATATAGGTTATTATATTAAAACACGTTATAATTATCTATAGAAAAAGGTGATTTCCATATGTTTGCTA
>Ga0256404_1010130_pt1 | contig 13172 bp, 17 predicted proteins | sample RumenRJG_01DNA_FD_185990 | JGI IMG/M metagenome (GOLD analysis project Ga0256404, IMG submission 185990) | Bovine rumen microbial communities from Lethbridge, Alberta, Canada - RJG_01 | ecosystem: Host-associated > Mammals > Digestive system > Stomach > Rumen | place: Canada: Alberta | collected...
AAAATTCGAGGAATAAGGCACCTGGTACTTGCAGAATACGGCTTGCACTAACTTTGCGACGGAAAAAGTAAGTGTGACTCGCTTCGCCCGGAAAAGTCATCAATGAGGAAGTCGGAATTAGAACAATTCAGTGACAGATACGAAAAGGAGGATGCCCGACAGTCCAACGCTCAGTTAAAGCATGTCATGTCTATCATACGGAGAAGGACATGCGAGGAAATTGCGTGTCATTCCGCTATAAGTAGGAAGTATGTAAAACGATGAATGTTCATGGACAGGCATAAGAGACCCATATATTGAAGGTTAAAAGCCGAAGAATAGGAATAGTGATTAGGAATGTTCCGTTATAAGTAGTCCAGTAAAGCGGGCAGTATGAGATTTGACAAGAAAGTAGGTAAGAGGAAATAATAGAAGGAGGCCAAGTGTGCCTTCTTCCTCTGCTTTTTTATAGAGAGATATTATTTAGAAAAAGTATTTGACAGCACAATTGAGTAAAGTCAAACATGTTTTTGGAACGCAATTTATAAAAAATATGCTGAATTTGTATGAAAAGTAGAAAACAATTGCAGTTTTCTTGCAAAAGTTAAGTGATTGATGTTTTTTTTTTGTACCTTTGCGCCCGAAACAAATTAGTTGTAATATGACTGATGAATTGAACAGATTGAAAGTTGTACTGGTCGAAAAGAAACGAACTGGGAGGTGGCTGGCAGAACAGTTGGGAAAAGATCCTGCTACTGTCAGCAAATGGTGTACAAACTCCGTTCAACCTGATTTGCAAACTCTTGCTCGTATTTCAGAGTTGTTGGAAGTTAACATTAGGGATTTACTTGTAGCTAATAGGAATTAAAAACGCAATTAGTATGAAGTACGCTTTGGTGACAGGTGGCTCTAGAGGGCTTGGTAAGGCAATTTGCATTAAATTGTCCTCAATGGGCTATCCTGTTATTATAAATTATCAGTCAAACAAAGAGGCCGCAGAGGAAACAAAATGCCAGATTGAAAGTTTGGGCGGTAAAGCCGAACTACTTTGCTTTGATGTTCGAAATAAAGACGAAATTGAAAAGGCGATAGATTTTTGGGAATCCTCTCACGAATCTGATTATGTAGAGATATTGGTGAACAATGCTGGAATTCGCCGAGACAACGTTTTATTTATGATGTCAGATAATGACTGGCATGATGTTGTAGATACCACGTTAAATGGCTTCTTTTATTTAACAAGAAGACTATTAAAGCACATGATGCCAAGAAAACGTGGAGGACGAATTATAAATATATCATCTCTGTCAGGTATAAAGGGGATGGCTGGCCAAACAAATTATAGTGCGGCAAAAGCTGCACTTATTGGAGCAACAAAGGCTTTGGCTATAGAAGTCGCTCCTAGAAATGTTACAGTAAATGCTGTTGCTCCTGGGTTTATAGAATCAGATATGACAAAAGATTTGCCGATTGATGAATTAAAAAAGCTAATTCCAGTGAACCGTTTTGGAAAAGCAGAAGAGGTGGCAGCTTTAGTTGGATTCTTAGCTTCTTCTGAAGCATCTTATATAACAGGTGAAGTTATCAACATTAACGGTGGCTTGTATACTTAATTATTTAATTTAAATAAAGGAAAAATGAAAAAGGCATTTATGTTGTTATTGATGTTCGTAGCTTTAACTTGCTACGCTCAAACATCTAGTGTTAAGGTAACCTTAAAGAGTGGAGTTGTAATATCTGGAACCCTCAAGGAACTTGTAGTGACAGATCACATAACGCTTAATATTTCAGGCGTAGAGTCAACAATACCTATGACTGAAGTTGATAAAATTGAGCATATTGAAGGTAAAGACAATGTCGAACCAAAGACCGATTCTAATGTGCTGACTCCTGATAAATATGGCATTTATGAAATTACTGATCAAGGTAATTATCCGGAATCATTTGTTTTGGAGTTGGATGGCCAGAAAATAACAATGATGTTGGTTAGAGGAGGTGTTTTTAATATGGGATATGATGATCGACATAGTCTGTCTATGAAAAGTGAGCCTGTTCACCAAGTAACGTTATCATCATTTTACATAAGTAAAGAAGCAATTTCAAGACGAGTAACCCAAAAATTGCTTGGTCTTAAAATAAAGAATGACAAGAAAATTGATAATTTCTTTGCTACTGATAAGTGGGATGATGCTTCTAAACTCGTGCAGGCTATAGCAGATGCAACTCATAAACCATACCGTATGGTAACTGAAGCAGAATGGGAATATGCTTCATTAATGCCTTTTGCAAAACAGATTTTTGGTGATGAAAGATACCAAGAGTGGTGTTTTGACTATTTTGATGACTATGAATCAACCAGTCAAGTTAATCCTACCGGTCCAATAAATGGCAAGAAACATGTGACACGTTCATTTAATGGACGTAGAAATATTTGGGATAGAAAAATGCTTGAAGAGCAAAAAGCCTTTGTTAGGATAGCAATTAATGCAAGTAATATAAAATAATAGTATTATTGTTCATGGAAAGAAGAGTTGTTATCACAGGGATAGGCATCTGGTCATGCTTAGGAACTGATTTAGAAACAGTGAAAGACTCCTTGTATTCAGGGAAATCAGGAATTGGCTTAGATCCTGAACGGTTGCGTTATGGGTATCGTTCTGGGCTAACTGGAATCGTCGAAACTCCTGTTATAACAAAGCAAATGCTTGATAGACATACGAGAGCGGGTATGTCTGAAGAAGCACAATATGCATATATGGCTAGTAAACAAGCATTTGACATGGCTGGTATATCAGACAAGTATCTTAAAGAAAACGAAGTCGGCTGTATTTTCGGGAATGATTCTTCTGCAAAACCAGTAATCGAGGCTTCTCATATCATGGAAGAAAAGCATGATACGGCAATGTTAGGATATGGGATAATATTCCAGTCTATGAACTCTACTGTTAATATGAATTTAAGTACCATATTCCATCTGAGAGGCATTAATTTTACAATAAGCTCAGCATGTGCTAGTGGTAGCCATTCTATAGGAATTGGTTATATGATGATAAAGCAGGGGTTGCAAGAAATGGTTCTTTGTGGAGGCGCTCAAGAAACGAATTACTATGCAATGGCATCATTTGATGCGTTGTCTGCATTTTCAACTCGTATGGATGAACCAACTAGAGCGAGCCGTCCTTTTGATAAAAATCGTGATGGGTTGATTCCAAGTGGTGGCGCTGCGGCTCTTGTCCTTGAAGATTATGATCATGCGATAGCTCGTGGAGCCAATATTCTTTGTGAAGTAGTAGGCTATGGCTTTTCTTCTAACGGTGGAGGTATTTCTGAGCCGTCGGATGATGGAAGCGTAATAGCTATGAGCCGTGCCATGAATGATGCTGGACTGACTGCAGAAGACATTGATTACATTAATGCGCATGCTACATCTACTCATCAAGGTGATATGTATGAAGCAATTGCTCTTAATAGATTGTTTAGAGGAAAGCATGCACTTATATCGAGTACAAAATCTATGACTGGTCACGAGTGTTGGATGGCGGGTGCTAGCGAGATAGTTTATTCTATAATTATGATGAGGAATAGTTTTGTTGCTCCAAATATTAACTTTGAAAATCCAGACGAGTATTCTGAAAGTTTAAATATTGCTTCAAAAACTGTTGATATAGAGCTGAACACAATTCTCAGTAATTCTTTTGGTTTTGGTGGAACAAATTCTGCGCTAATAATAAAGAAAATGAATTAATATGAAGTACAAACAATTAAATAAGAGATTCCTTTTATTCCTAGCATGTAGTTGTTTTTATGTTTTATTTGCAACTGCACAGGAGGTTACTGTCAATAACTTGGCTGTATTGAAACCTGGTTCTAATATTAACTTTGAAATTGACTTTTCAAAGTGTTCAATAATGGGCATGAATGAAAATGATTTTTCAAAATATGAAAGAGATTGGTTTAAAGATAAGCCTGTAATTATTGTTAAGTTCCAGAAAGGGATAAATAGTAAATTAGATGGAATCTTAAATGTCGGTTCTTTTTCTAACTCCCCTTATTTCTTAAAAGTAACTGTCAAGTCGATTTCTGAAGTCGGGAATTTGTTTTGTGATGCAGTTATGACTGATAAATCTGGCAAGGTGTTATTTCGAGTTAAGAACGTAAACGGTGGTAATGAACCTCCTTTCCTACCAGGTACGAAGCTTGCAAAGATTAAAATCTGGGCAAATTTGACTGGACGCGCTTTAGGAAGTATAATTAAGTCTGAATATTTGGACCAATAGTATTAACATGTTTAATTAAAAAAATTAGCTACATGAAAAGATTTTGTTTATCATTGATTGTTGTGGCTATGTCCACAGTGTTTGCTTATGCCGGTGGCATAAAAGTAGTTCAAGGAAAAGCTTCATTTATGAAGAATGAAGGTAAAGTGACAGTTGTTTTCAACTGGAAAGAGGCTAAATGGAACAATGAAGAACCTGTAAAGGATCATTGGGGTGATGAATATCAAGCTTATGTTGAAAATGGTGAATCTTGTTTTATTGATGCTTTCAACAAGTCTAGTAAAAAAGTGAGAATTGTTAAAGAAGGGGAATCGTCTGATTATGTAATGACGGTTAATTTCTCCAATTTTGACAAGTTCTTTAGTGCAATGAGTATTGTACCTGGTAATAAGCATAAGATTTGGGCTGAAATTATTGTTACTGACAAGAACTCTGGTGAGGTTATATGCAAATATGCTGTAAAAGAGTTTAAGGGAGGACGAGATTTCTCGGTCTTTGATAGTTTTAAGGAGTCCATGGAAGATTTGGCTTCTGAGTTAGCTGGTACAAAGTAATATGAATTTATTTCCTTCTTTAGTAGAGAAATATACAAAAGATACTTTGTCGGCACGAGATGCTCAAAGACTGGCAGAGTTTATAGCGTGGGGGCCTGTAGTTTTTCAGGCTTCCCGCTTGATGATTAAGTTTGGTATTTTGGATTTAATCCGCGACTCCAAATCTGGTCTGACAAAGGATGAGATTGTGAATAAGACCAATCTTTCCGATTATGCAGTAAAATGTTTATTAGAGGCTTCTTTATGTATTGGTACTATTCTTGTTGATGTAGAAACAGAGCGGTATTCAATATCTAAAACAGGATGGTTCCTTTTAAATGACCCTGCAACTCGTGTTAATATAGATTTTAATCATGATGTTAATTATGAAGGATGGTTTAGACTAGAAGAGTCATTATTAAATGGGAAGCCTGAGGGTCTTAAGCATTTTGGGGACTGGGCTACTGTTTACGAGGCTCTATCTGAGTTGCCTGCTAATGTTCAAAATAGTTGGTTCGGTTTTGATCACTTCTATAGTGATTCCTCTTTTCCCGAGGCTCTTAAAATCGTTTTTGACGAGTATCATGTTCGTTCTTTATATGATGTAGGTGGTAATACAGGTAAGTGGGCACTTCAATGTGTTTCTTATGATAAGAACGTTAATGTCACGATACTTGATCTACCGCAACAGATTGAAATGATGAACAAGAATATAAAAGGGAAAGACGGCTATACAAGAATTAGTGGATATGGAATAAATCTATTAGATACTAATACAAAATTCCCAATTCCGAATGAATCCATAGATGCAATATGGATGAGTCAATTCCTCGATTGTTTCAGCATGGATGAAATTGTTGGAATTTTGTCACGTGCAAGAGAAGCTATGACAGAAAACACTCGTCTTTTTATTATGGAAACATTGTGGGATCGTCAGCGTTTTGAGCCAGCTTCATTCTGTCTGACTATGACAAGTTTGTATTTTACAGCAATAGCAAATGGAAACTCAAAGATGTACAACACTGAAGATATGACACAGTGTATTAATCAGTCAGGATTGGAAATCGAAAGGATTCATGACCATTTGGGACAGGGACATTCTATAATTGTTTGCAAAAAAAAGTAATTGTTTAATACAAAAAAATATTAATTATGACAAGACAAGAAATTGAAGAAAAAGTTAAAGCTTTTTTGATTGAAGATCTTGAAATCGATGAAGAAAAGATCGCAGACGATGCAACACTGAAAGATGATATGGGTATCGATAGCCTTGATTTTGTTGATATCGTTGTTATCGTAGAAAAGAACTTTGGCTTTAAAATTAAGCCAGAGGAAATGGCTAACGTAACTACATTAAGTCAGTTCTATGACTATATCGAGAGCAAAGTAAGTTGACAACCATGGAACAAGAGAAAAAGTGGGCCGGTACAACGTATGGTAACGGATGGATGCATAAATGGCTCATCCGATTGCTAAGATTCATAGATGTACGTGTTTTGTATGTCTTTGCATCTATATTTGTCGTGCCTGTTTGTCTTATTCTCAATCCAGGTGGACGAGTTCTTTATCATTATTTCAGGGTTCATTTTGCTTTCTCTCCGTTAAAATCAGTTTGGAAGACATATGTCAATCATTGTCTGTTTAGCCAGGTCGTTATTGACAAGTTTTCCATGTATGCGGGAAAGAAGTTCAATATTGAAATTGAAGGATATGATTATTTCCTTTCATTAGCAAGTCAGACTCCTGGATTCATACAGTTGAGTTCTCATATAGGAAATTATGAGATTGCGGGTTACTCTCTTGTAGCTGAGAGTAAACCTTTCAATGCTCTGGTTTTCTTTGGCGAAAAAGAGTCTGTAATGCATAATAGGGAGAAATTGTTTTCTACTACTAACATACATATGATTCCCTTAAAGAGTGATATGAGTCATCTATTTAAGATTGATGAGTGTCTTCAAAAAGGGGAAATCCTTAGTATGCCAGCTGATCGGATTTTGGGTTCTAACAAATCTATAGAATTGGAATTCCTTCAGGGTAGGGCTAAATTTCCAATAGGACCGTTCTCCGTTGCTACGATGCGAGGCTTAAATGTTTTAGCAGTTAATGTCATGAAGACTGCTGTCAAGACATATAAAATCTATGTAACTCCATTAGAATATGATAAAAGTGCTCCCCGTAAGGTGCAAATTGAAAATCTTTCTAAAAGATATGTAAGCGAATTGGAGAGAATGCTTCAATTGTATCCAACCCAATGGTATAATTATTATAATTTTTGGCTATGATGAAAATTGATCCTCAATATCCCACAGAAGAATTCTTAAAAAGAATAGATGTCCATGAGTTGTTACCTCAAAAGGAACCTTTTGTTATGATTAGCAAATTGGTTCATTTTGACATGTCCAATACGAAAACTGAGACATTGATTTCGGAAGAGAATATTTTTGTTGATAATGGATTATTTAGTGCATCTGGCTTGATAGAAAATATAGCACAGACTTGTGCCGCAAGAATTGGTTATGTCAATAAATACATCTTGAAAAAAGGAATTCAGATTGGTTTTATAGGCTCAATTCGAAATTTGACCATTTTTGAACTTCCTAAAGTTGGTGATGTAATTTCAACAACCGTAGATGTCATAGAGGAAGTTTTTGGCATGACATTAGCTTCTTCTAGAATAACATTAGATGGGAGAACAATTGTTGAAACAGAAATAAAAATAGCGGTAAGGGAAGGAGGAAAAGTGTAATGGAATTGAAAGCGTCTAAAAGCTTGGAGATAAGGTTTAGCGAGGTTGATTCAATGAAAGTTGTTTGGCATGGATCCTATGCGTTATATTTTGAAGATGCTCGTGAAGCTTTCGGAGAAAAATACGATTTGAGATATATGGGATTCTTTGAGCATGGTTGTTATGCTCCTCTTGTTGAATTGACTTTTCATTACAAGAAGCCAATAACATATGGCATGCATCCACGGATAGACATTATTTATCGCCCGACAGAAGCCGCTAAGATTGTTTTTGATTATGAAATATATAATACAGAAGACAATAGTCTTATAGCTACAGGCCATTCTGTTCAGGTTTTTATGGATACAAATTATAATTTGCTTTGGGAGAATCCTGTTTTTTATCAAAAATGGAAGAATCATTGGCATGTGTAATATTTGTGATATGGCATATATAATCGCTGATAATATTTTGTCACCATTGGGTGAAACCACGGAACAAAATTATAACGCTGTATTGAATGGCAATTCAGCACTTGAACTATATGCTCATAAGTGGAATTTGCCAATCCCATTTTGTGCATCATTGTTTACGGAAGAACAGAATAAGCGAATTAATAAAGAAGATTTGACGCATTTTGAGTCAATTGTTTTGTTTTCTATAAAACAAGCTGTTGTTCAGACGGAAATTGATATTTCCAGCCCTAGAGTTGTGCTGGTTTTAAGTACCACAAAAGGTAATGTAGAAATACTGGGCGATAATAAGCATGATTTTCAAACGGAACTACCAGGGAAAAGTGCCCAAAAAATAGCTTCATTATTGGGTATGACATCTTCTCCCATCGTTGTTTGTAATGCCTGTATTTCTGGAGTTTCAGCCATAATATTGGCTTCTCGCTTGATAGAGTCAAATGCATATGATTATGTCATCGTTTGTGGCGCAGATAGCCAAGGCCCATTTGTCATTTCTGGTTTTCAGTCATTAATGGCTTTGTCAGATACTGTATGTAAACCATTTGATATGGAAAGAACGGGACTTAATCTTGGAGAGGCAGCTGCGACTATCATTTTGAGTAACCATCCTAAGGATCATTATTCATTAGATAATTGCTGGTGTATAGAGAATGGAGTAATTAGGAATGATTCTTATCATATTAGTGCACCCTCAAAAAACGGCCAAGGTGCCTATCTCGCATTACGTTCCTTGGTTGATAAAAATGTCTCTGACGAAGTGGCATTCATTAATGCTCATGGTACAGCTACGATGTTTAATGACCAAATGGAATCTGTTGCAATAGAAAGATCAGGACTATCTAATATACCTGTTAATGCTTATAAGGGTTATTATGGTCATACAATGGGAGCTGCAGGTGTTTTAGAAACCATCCTTTCTATGAAGGCGCTTAGCCATAATATGATTATAGGGACAAAAGAGTTTAATGAGCTCGGTGTTTCTGGTAAGATTAATGTTTTACCTAAGAGCGTTGAATCAAGCGGGAAGAAATTCATCAAGATGATTTCTGGGTTTGGTGGATGTAACGCATCTGTGCTGGTGTCAAAGGGGGAAGCAAAAATGCATTCCAATAGGATTACTAAGTGCAGTTATAAAGTTACTCATCATATTATAATAACAACAAAACAAGTCATTCTTGATGATTTGGTCTTGTTGGAAGATATAGCTGGGCTTTCCATTACTTCTGTTTACAAACGTTTCGTTGATGACTATCCAAAGTTCTATAAAATGGATATGTTAAGTAGACTTGGATTTGTAGCATCTGAATTGTTGTTAAAAGCAGAAAATAGTAAAATGCATGAGGGATTAGAAGACAGGGCTATTATTCTATTTAATAGTTCTTCTTCTATAGATTCTGATTTAAAGTATCAAAAGTCTATTGAAGATGATAAGAATTTCTTCCCGAGTCCTTCTGTATTTGTTTATACATTGCCTAATATAGTAACAGGAGAGATTGCTTTACGTCACAGATATTATGGTGAGACATCTTTTTATATCCTTCCTTATCGGAATGAAATACAAATGAGAGATATTTTACTTTCGTCCACTCTTGACCCATCTACATCCAGTATTTTAACTGGATGGTTAGATTATTATGCGGATAATAATTATATAGCAGATTTAAAGTTAATAGAATTTTAATTAAATAAAAAAATGGAAGAATTAATTTTAGAATTAAAAGAAAAGATTATTGATGCTCTGAATCTGGAAGAAATGACTCCAGAAGAGATTAATACTGATGAAGCTCTATTTGGTGGAGGCTTAGGTCTTGATAGTATAGATGCACTTGAAATCATAGTTTTGTTGGAAAAAAACTATGGTATAAAGCTTGCAAATCCATCAGAAGGGAAGGCAATCTTCAAAAGTGTTAGAACAATAGCAGAGTATGTAAGTAAAAATCGTACTAAATAAAGTCGTATATAGTCAGAAATGGTGAAGAATATTGTTATTACAGGAGAAGGTATTGTTTCTGCTATAGGGAACGATAAAGAATCTGTTTTGCAGTCTTTGAAGGATAAAAAGACTGGAATCGGGAGAATGAAGTACCTTCATTCTGTGCATGACGAATTGCCTGTTGGTGAAGTGAAAATGTCCAATGATGAGATGAAGTCTATTTTGGGTTTTTCAGAGGATGCCCATATCAGCCGGACTGTATTAATGGGAATACTAGCTGTTCGTCAGGCTTTGTCAGATGGCAATGTTCGTAGTATCTTTCAAAAGAAAAAAGGCCTTCGAGTGGTTCTTATTTCAGGGACAACCGTCGGTGGGATGGATTTAACTGAAAAGTTTTATAAAGAAATGCTCAATGATAATTGTCATTTAGAGTGTTTAGCTTCTCATGATCCTGGTAGTTCGACCAAAGCGATTGCTGATTTTTTTGATTTGTTTTCTGATTATACAACGATTTCAACAGCTTGTTCTTCTGCGGCAAATGCACTTATCCTCGGAGCAAATATGATTAAGGACGGGGAAGCTGATATAGTTGTCGCTGGCGGCAGTGAGGCTTTATCTATTTTTCATCTAAATGGTTTCAACTCATTAATGATATTAGATAAAGTTCAGTGTCGACCATTTGATGCTGACCGAGCCGGATTAAACCTTGGTGAAGGTGCTGCTTACGTCATTTTGGAGTCGGAAGAATTTGCTAAGCTCCATAACATTCCTATTCATGCATACCTTCTAGGATATGGAAATGCATGTGATGCTTTTCATCAGACAGCATCATCAGAAAATGGCGATGGAGCATATTATGCAATGAAGGGTGCTATTGATATGGCGCACATATCTCCTTCTGATATTCAATATGTTAATGCTCATGGTACCGGCACACCTAATAATGATATTACGGAAAGTAAAGCTCTTCAAAGAATTTTTACAGAAAGTGTACCAATGATTTCTAGTACGAAGTCTTTTACAGGCCATGCTACAAGTGCTTCAGGTGCTATAGAATCTGTAATTTGCTTGTTAGCGCTTTACCATCAATTTGTTCCAGCTAATTTAGGATGGGAAAAACCTATAGTAGATGGAATAACACCAACATTAGGAGAGGATAATTACCCTATTAATACAATTCTCTGTAATTCTTTTGGATTCGGAGGAAATGATTCGGCTTTACTTTTTTCTTTACATGGTGCAGATTATAATGATTGTTCACAATGTAATTATACAGAAAAAGATATTCGTGTTATGTCAAAGGTCGAAATTCTGTCAGAAGAGGATTTATCGGAAATAAGTAAATACGTAAAACCTCTTGAGGCTAGAAGGATGGGCAAGTTGATGAAAAGTACGATGCTTTCGTCATTAAAAGCTTTGGAGATAGCAGGTCTTGATGTTCCGGATGCTATTATCACAGGTACAGCTTGGGGGTGTTTAGAAAATAGCGAAAAGCTTCTAGAACAAATTAGTGATGAAGGGGAGTGTATGCTTAAGCCAACATATTTCATGCAGAGTACTCATAATACATTGAGTAGCAGTATTGCCATTAGAACACACTGCCATGGATATAACATAACATATTCACAAGGAGCTAATTCTTTAGAATGGGCCATGCGTGATGCTAAACGTCTCTTGATAAATGGTGAGTGCAAGTCTGTTTTGGTTGGCTGCCACGATGAGTCTACACCAACCTTCAGAAAATTGATGGAGAGAGTTGGTGTAAAAAATATAAATTCAATTCATTCAATAGCATTAGTATTGTCATGTGGAAAATAGTACCTTATTCTATTGTACAAAGCATTTTGCTTACAGGAGGACAGGTTTTTCTTAAATTTGCTCTTAACAAGATGCCGGCATTTAGTTGGACTAAAGAATTTTGGTGCAGCTTGCTTGTAAATTGGCAGTTTGCAGCATCGGGCATTTGTTTTGGATTGGGCTCTTTATTGTGGATTTACATTTTAAAATACTTTCCTTTTAGTTTGGCCTATCCTATGGTTAGCTTAAGTTATGTATTTGGTATGTTGTCTGCAATTTTGTTCTTTCATGAATCTGTGTCACTTACAAAGTGGCTCGGTGTACTTTTTATAATAGTTGGTTGTAGTCTAATTGTTAAGTAATAATTATTATGAGCAAAATTCTTGTTTCTATATTAATGGCCATGTCTTTTATTTCCTCAGCATACTCACAAAATATGTCTGAGGCACAGATAAGGACAAAGATCAATCAAGCAGCATCTCAGTTGCAGACATTGCAATGCGATTTCGTTCAGACAAAACATTTGAAAATGCTGAATGACAAGTTGGTTTCCCACGGTAAAATGTACTATAAGAAGAGTGATAAACTCCGTTGGGAATATACAACTCCATATCATTATATATTTATATTAAATGGTTCGCGGGTTCTGCTTAAAAACGAAAAACGAAATGATATTATTGATGTCAATCAAAATAAAGTGTTCAAAGAGATTGCTCGTTTAATGATGAATAGCGTAGTTGGGAAAAGTCTTTCTGATAGTAGGGATTTTTCGTCTAAGATTTCCAGTTCAAACTCAGAGTTGATAGCAACGTTGACACCAATGCGTAAAGATTTAAAGCAAATGTTTAAGCAAATTAGTTTGTATTTTAGTCAGAGTACGTCTTTAGTTTACAAAGTTATTCTTGTGGAAAAGAATGGAGATAAAACTGTCATAGAACTGAAAAATGCAAAGAAAAATGAGCCAGTCAATACGAATGTGTTTAAGGTTAATTAGCATTGTAGTTTTATGTTTGTCATCCACATCATTGCGAGCACAATATGTTTTCCCCAATAAAGTGGGAGAAAAATGTCGATACAAAGCAATGATAGAAATGCCTAAAGCATATATAGGTGGTGTTTGTATCATGTACAATGACTCAACCCATATAAATGCTAGTATCTTTAATGAGTTTGGGATTTCCGCTTTGGATTTTTCCTATGATTTAAAAAAGGATAAAGTAAAGTTACATTATGTAATGAAACTGTTGGATAGATGGTATGTCAAAAGAGTTTTAAAAAAGGATTTAAGAAATTTGATTCATAATCTTCAAGCAGGTTTGGGAGAGTATAGAAACAATAAATATAAATTAACATATACGTTGTTTCCCATTAGTAATGATATAATTGACAATCAAGATGAAATTGATCAATGATTTATATAAGATAGTGAGTAGTGCAAGTATAGATGATTTGCCT
>Ga0256404_1010132_pt1 | contig 13169 bp, 8 predicted proteins | sample RumenRJG_01DNA_FD_185990 | JGI IMG/M metagenome (GOLD analysis project Ga0256404, IMG submission 185990) | Bovine rumen microbial communities from Lethbridge, Alberta, Canada - RJG_01 | ecosystem: Host-associated > Mammals > Digestive system > Stomach > Rumen | place: Canada: Alberta | collected...
TGGTGGTGAGGGAGCGGAGCGGACTTACCAACCAGTTCCTCCACCCGCCGACTGCAGGCGATAGCCTTGAGCTGGAAATGAAGTATTTTCCTATAAAATTATCCACGGACTTTTTCACTTGTCCCAATAAAACCTAAACAACATTATCTTTGCCGTGTAAACGTTGAAACCCTAAAACTAACAATTTTTATCTTATGAAGAAAACTTTACTACTTATTTCTGCCGTGCTATGCCAGCTCGCGGCTTTCGCGCAAACTCCAGTTGATCCGACCATCTCGTCATTCACTGACTATTATGCCCTTCAGGGCTATGGCGAGATTACATTCAATCTCCCCGCCGAGGACACGGACGGCAATGCGCTCGAGACGGAGAACCTCTACTACAACATCTATTTCGACGACAATGTCTACACCTTCACCAACGACTGGTACAGCAAAGTGACTGACGACATGACCGATGTGCCTTACAGCTACAGCGACAATCTCGATTTCTTTGTTATCGGCGAGAAGCACGACCTCTTCTTCTATGTCGAGGATTATACCCGCGTGGGCGTGCAGTCCATCTATAAGGACGGCGAAGATATTTATCGTTCGTCCATCGTCTACAGCGACGGATCGGTGGTCAACGGTATCAATCAGGTCAGCGGAAACAGCCAGAAGGTGGCGAAGACTTTCAGCACCGACATCTTGGGCCGCCGCGTCGACGCTTCCTATCATGGAATCGTGATGCAGACAACGGTATACGACAACGGCGAGCGCCACACCGTAAAAGTCCTCAAGTGACGTACCGACTTTCAACCTCTTATCAGCATTAGATTATGAAATCAATAACTCTCCTGCTACTCGCCACAATGGCCGTGGGCAGCGCGCAGGCACAGTCGCGTCTGTTGCAGGACCCCGTCGCAACGGTCGAGCCTGCGCAGGCTCATCCGTCAGGTCTCCGGCCCGCGGCTCCGCTGAACGCCTTCGTGTCCGCCAAGCAAGAGCCGGGCGATCCTGAGATTATCAGTACAACTCCGGAAGGCACGCTGACCGACAATACCTACAACTCGTCGTCAGCCTTCTATCAGACTCCCTTCGGCATGGCCATGGAGACGACCATGGACGGTACCATCGGCGCTTACGTGAAAGACGACACCGGCAACTACTACATCAAGAATCCCATCTCGAAGATCCGCACCGACACCTGGATAAAGGGTACGCTCCGTGGCGACACCATCTACTTCGAAACTCCTCAGTGCCTCATGGTCTCTGAGGAGCAGGGCGAACGGCAAGTCTACTATGTCTACAACATGAGGCTCAACGACAATCAGACCAATTTCATTCCCGACAGCATCGAGAAGAGCGTCAAGTTTGTCGTCGACGGCGACCAGCTGCGCCAGGTTTCTCCCGGCATCATGGGACTCACTACGCAGACCGGAGCGTGGACGGGCTACGGCGACTACGACCTCATTATCCGCCCGCAGGACGACGTTGCCACTGCTACGCCCGAAGAAGTGGACTTCAAGCCTTACGTCCTGAGCTACGACAACAGCTACGGCACCCGTTCGGGCGTTAGATGTTCGGTGGGACTGAAGGATAACACCTTCTATCTGCAAGGGCTCTGCAGCGAGATGGGCAACAACTGCATCGTGGGTCAGCTCGACGGCACCGACGTGAGCATCGATATGCCGCAGTATCTCGGGCCCGACATGGAGCATGGCTACCATCTCTATGCCTTTGGAGCCGTGAGCGAGATTGAGACTGATGATACGGGACGTCCGCAGGAATACACTTATCTCGGCAACCATCTGAGCTTCAGCTACGACGCCAGCGACGCCTCGTTCACGAGTGACTCGGTGCTTGTGCTGAACATGGGAAAGCGAGACTTCTATTATCTCTATGGCTACCGTCGTCCGCAGCTCCGGCCTTATGATCCAAAGCCCGGCAAACCCGTGCAGGCTGAATATTCCGACTATATGGCCTACACAAAGGAGTACGGCTATGGCGGCATAAAGTTTGTGCTGCCCGAGTTTACCACCGATGGTGATTATCTGGTGCAGGACAGCCTCTACTACAACATGTTCTTCGATGGCGAACTCTACACTTTCGCTCCGCCACTCTACCACAATCTCAGTGAGCCGATGACCGACGTTCCCGCTTCCTTCTCCGATGGCTACGACTTCGTCTCGAAAGGACTTGTCCGCACCGTGTACTACTACTCCGACTGGTCTACGATTGGCGTGCAGGTGGTGTACAAATACAACGGTACGACAATGAAGTCGGACATCGCCACCATCAATCTCAAGGATGTCGACGCCATCCAGACTCCCCGCGGCGACAGGCGCGTAGTGAGTTCTTCTTACTTCGACCTCAGCGGTCGGCAGGTTGGCCCCGATGCTCATGGACTGCTCATCCGCCGACAGGTGTTCGATGACAACAGCATCTCTACAGACAAGGTGCTCAGACCCTAATCAGTCTGCGTCTGTTTTCGGCGCTCCTATCATCTCAGCATGGTAGGAGCGCCGTCGTTATGATTTCTTATTCCCATTGCCACAGAAAATAGAATGGAACAAATGCCTCGAGGCAGATGGATTTTAGTAACTAAAGCCTTGGCATATCAAATAATTTTGTGTAGCTTTGCAAGGTAAGTCGTTCCATTAAACGATCAAGCAATGAAATATCCAATAGGAATACAAGACTTTGAGAAGATACGCAAGGATGGCTATGCCTATGTTGACAAGACATCTATGGTTTATAAGCTTGCCCATGAAGGAAGTTATTATTTTCTGAGCCGCCCGCGCAGGTTTGGAAAATCAATGCTTGTCTCCACTATGTCGGCATATTTTAAGGGTAAGCGAGAGTTGTTTAAAGGACTTGCAATTGAAAAACTTGAGAAGGAATGGACGGCATATCCAGTGATTCACCTTGACCTCAATACCGACAAGTATGATAAGAAGGAAGTGCTGGAGCAGCGGCTTAGCTTGTTTCTTTCGGATTGGGAGGAACACTATGGACGTAATCCCAATGAAGTTACGCTGTCGCAGCGCTTCGAGGGCATCATAAAACGAATATACAAGAAAGAAGGCAAACCGGTGGTGATTCTTGTCGATGAATACGATAAGCCCATGCTTCAGGCTATTGGCAACGACGAGTTGCAATTGGCTTACCGCAATACCCTAAAGGCTTTCTATGGCGCGCTGAAGTCACAGGACCGTTACATCCGTTTCGCCTTCCTCACCGGTGTGACGAAATTTGGCAAGGTGAGTGTTTTCTCTGATCTCAACAACCTCACAGATATCTCTATGGATGCGCGTTATCAGACGATCTGCGGAATAACGGAGGCCGAGATGCACGAGTATTTTGAGGAGGGGATAAAATATGTCGCAGACAACAATGACTTGACCGTTGAGGAGACTTGTGCCAAACTGAGAAATCGCTACGACGGCTATCACTTCCATCAGCGCAGTGTAGGTGTCTACAATCCTTTCAGTCTGTTGAATACATTCTCCAAGGGCGAGTTTGGCAGTTACTGGTTTGAAACCGGTACCCCCACTTTTCTCGTACAACTTCTGCAGAAAGACAAGTTCTACTTGCCCGACCTCACCCGCCAGCAGGTAACCAGCGACATACTCAATTCCATCGATGCTTCCACTCAGAATCCTATCCCGGCTCTCTACCAGAGCGGCTATCTGACGATAAAGGACTATGACAAGGAGTTCCAGGTCTATACCCTTGGTTTTCCGAACGAAGAAGTGGAGGAGGGATTTACCAACTATCTCATGCCCTACTATATGAACACGGGCAATGAGAGTGGCCCAATGTACATCCGCAACTTCGTTTTGGCGTTGCGGCAGGGTCAACCTGAGGCTTTCATGAAGCGCATGCAGGTGCTCTTTGCCGACAGTGACTATAAGATTGTTGGCGATGCTGAGCTGTATTTCCAGAATGCCTTCTATGTGGTCACCAAGCTTCTCGGGTTCTATGTGGATGTTGAGCGCACCATCTCCGATGGTCGCATAGACATGATTGCCAAGACAAAAGACTATATCTATATCTTCGAGTTCAAATACGACAAGAATGCCGACACTGCCCTGCAGCAGATTGAGGACAAGGGCTATGCGCGGCCTTTTTCCACCGACCGTCGCCAACTCATCAAGGTCGGTGTCAACTTCTCGCGTCAGCACCGCTGCATCGACGACTGGAAGGTAGCGAAATAGCCCCCAAAACATTTTTTTATTTCCCCACGCCCGGCACCTCACCCCTGCGGAGTGCCTCCATGATGTTGGCGGGAGGCTGCTCCAGGTCGAGCTGATGCTTCATGTAGTTCATGTAGGGTTCTATATGCTGCAGGAAGCGGTGATAGCCGGCGCAGAGATAGTTGAGGCCCGGATTGCCATAGCGGTCGCGGCAGAAACGGTTCTTCGGACATTCGCCGTGGCAGGCAAACTCAAACTTACACTCGCGGCACTGTCGAGGCAACGACTTGTGCTTTAGCTCACTGAACTTCTTCTGCTTCTCGCCGTAGAGCATCTCCACGAGCGTCTGCTGTCGGATGTTGCCCAGACGGTATTCAGGAAAGACGAAGTGGTCGCAGCTGTAGACATCGCCGTTGAACTCCATCACACCGGCATGGCCGCATTCCTTGCCATAGATGCAGATGCCCGGATCCACGCCCGCCCAATTGGCCAGCATGCAGTCGAAGGTCTCCACATAGAAACGGCCCACGTCGTGGCGCACCCATTCGTCGAAAATCGTGCAGAGAAAGTTGCCCCACTGTTCAGGCGTGACGGAGAAGTCGGCCAGCGGAGCATCCTCAGCGTCGTTGAGGTCGGCCAGGTGGCGGCCGTCGGCATGGTTGACGATGCGCTCCACGATGGGCGAAAGTTGCAGATACTCGCATCCGTTGTCGCGGAAGAAGTGATAGAAGTCGAGAGGATAGTCGGCATTGAAGTCGTTGACCACGGCCATGGCATTCCAGCGCACACCGTGCTTCTGCAGCAGTTTGATGCCCTGCACCACCTTCGTCCACGACGGACGGTTGGAGGCCGTGCGGCGGTATTCGTCGTGAAACTCTTGCGGACCGTCGATGGAGACGCCCACGAGCCAGTCGTTCTCCTTCAGAAACTCGCACCACTCGTCGGTGAGCATCGTGCCGTTGGTCTGAAGCGAGTTGGCGATGTAGCGTCCGCCGGCATACCGTTTCTGTAGCTGCACCGCCTTCTTATAAAAGGAGAGCGGTCGCATCATCGGTTCACCGCCATGCCAGGTGAAGAGCACCTGCTGCATGGTCTGCGCCTGGATATATTCGCGCGTGAACTTCTCCAGGAGTTCGTCGCTCATCGTTCGCTTGCCCGTGAAGTCATAGAGGTTCTGCTTCTCCAGATAATAGCAGTATTTGCAGCGGAGATTGCAGGAGGCTCCAACGGGCTTGAGCATCACGTAGAGCGGATGGGCGAATGGCATTATCGTGTCGGTCATCTTATTTCTTTCTGTTTTTGGTTTTCTGCTGCAAAATTAGTAAAACTTTGTTTCTTTCTCTGTTTGAAGGAAGATAAAAGAGCATAAATTGCAATTTCCTGTCGAAGTTTATGGCTTCGCAGTGTGGTGCTCTGCCCGTTGGGTGTAGGCATGGGCATCTCAACCGCGATAATCAGGTATTCTTAATGTCTTTGCCCTGTAGTTGTTGATGCTCCTACCCAGCAAAGACGGGTGGAAAGGAAAAACCGCATGATGATTTATTCGTTATTATTCTTTTATTCCGCGAAGCGGAGCGTTTAATAACAATTGATATTCGTAGGAGTGCGGTAGGAGGGCCGTCATTCCTGACGGCCATGAAAGAATTACAGCCCACAGCCCATAGGAAAGTCCCATAAAGTTATCCAAGAAATAAGCTATTTTTTTTGAGTAACATTATCTGTTATTCGAAATAAAATAGTAACTTTGCGCTAGAAATATATAACAGTAGATGTAAGTCAAATTTGACAGCCTATGGATATATTCTTTCAGAGCAGAAAACTGGAGAAGATAGCATCTGACCCACGTAAATGCTTAAAAGAACTCGGTAAGACGAGGGCAGAGTTGTTTCTGCTGCGTCTTCGGGATCTCTATCGGGCCGAAACCCTAGAGGATGTACGCTACTTGCCGGGCCACTACCATGAGTTGAGAGAAAGCCGAAAAGGACAATGGGCGTGTGACCTCGACCAGCCCTATCGGCTGATATTTGAGCCTCACGAAGACCCTATTCCGACTGACGAAAATGGCAAGTACGTCTGGATAGAGATAAAAGCTGTAGAGATTGTAGAAATAGTAAATTATCACGGTAAATAAACATAGCATTATGGCAACTTTGAATAAATTCGTTCCGCCGGTGGAGTTCCATCCCGGTATCACCCTTTCAGAAAAGCTGAAAGAGATGGGGATGAGCGTAAAGGAGTTTGCTGTACGCACTTCAAAACCGGAGAAAACAATTTTTGCTGTCATTGGCGGCAAGAGCAGTGTTACCTCTGACATGGCTGTGGCATTTGAAAGTGTCACAAGGATTCCTGCGCATTTCTGGCTGAATATACAGCGAGGCTATGATGAGTATGTAGCCCGACAAAAAAGGGAAGAACAACTGACTTCGGCATACGAATGGGCATGCTCATTCCCCTTGGCCAAGATGATGGAGCTGGGATGGATTCCAAAAGTAGAGACGCCAGAGGAAAAAGTCAAGGCGTTGTTCTCTTTCTTTCAAGTAAGCACGGTGAAAGCATGGGAAGACTACTATCTGAATCAGCAGTTGAAAGTGGCATTCCGAATTTCGCTCAATAATACCAAGGAGCCGCATGCCATATCAGCGTGGTTGCGCCAAGGAGAAATACAGGCTGCAAGACTCGAAGTCTGCGAGTTTTCAGAGAAGACATTGCGTGAAACTATCCCGGCCATGAAAAGTCTCTGTGCTAAACAGCCTGCCGATTTTGCTGTGGCGTTGCAGGATTTGTGTGCTAAGGCTGGTGTCAAGTTGGTCTATACGCCTTGCTTGCCCAAGGCTCCCATCAATGGTTCCACAAGATGGATAAACGACGTGCCCTGCATTCAGATGACGGGAAGATATAAGCGAAACGACATCTTCTGGTTCACCTTCTTCCATGAGATGGGACATATCCTGTTGCATGGAAAGAAGGATATCTTTTTGGAGGACATAGAATATGCTGACAAACAGAAGCAGAAGGAAGCAGAGGCTGATGCCTTCTCTTCCCGAATCTTGCTGTCGCAGTCGGAGGAAAACGAGATCATTAAGCATGGTGACTTTTCCGCTGATACGATTCGCTATTATGCAGATAAGTTTAATGTCCACCCAGGCATCATTGTCGGAAGATTGCAGCACAAGAAGGTTATTCCTTTTAACGCTCTCTCAAATCTAATCGAGAAGATAGAGCTTTTCAGTTAGTACGATTTTCAACTACACGAGGGGATTCTCGAATCCCCTCGCTAAAATCACGCTACCCATTTCGTCGGAAGATTCATGGCGATTTAGTTGCAAATTACGATTAAATCGAAAAATGCCACCGGCGAATCCCCGTTTTATTAAAAGAAAAGTGTATCTTTGTCTGCGTAAAAAAATATCAACATGACATTCAAGGAATTATCACTCACTCGTTTTTCTGCGCGCAAGTTCACGGCCGAGCCAGTCAGCCCCGCTGACCTCGACTACATCCTGGAATGCGCACGACTCGCCCCCTCGGCTTGCAACCGGCAGCCGTGGCGTTTCATCATCATCAGTTCTGAAGAAGGCAAGGAAAAGATCCGCCGTTGCTATTCGCGCGAATGGTTTGCCACGGCGCCCTTATATGTGCTCTGTATGAAGTCGGTCGATGAGGCTTGGGTACGTCCCGACGACAAAAAGAATCATGGCGACGTAGACCTTGGCATTGCCGTAGAGCATCTCTGCCTGGCCGCAGCCGACCGCGGACTCGGTACGTGCTGGGTGTGCAATTACGACACCGAGGCCGTGGCCCGACTGTTCCCGCGCGAAGGCTATGAGGCCGTGGCCATTGTGCCCATCGGCCATATTGCAGCCGACTGTCCCCGGCCGGAGAAGCGCCGAAAGGAACTCGACAGCATCACCGAAACCGTCTGAACCAACTAAAACCTATTTCTATGAAACGACCCTCAATGATCAAGAGAGGCCTGGCCATGCTCTTGCTGGCCTGCGCCACAACGGCATTTGCCGCGACCTCTGACAAAGCAAAAGTCACAACCACGATGAATCAGAACCCATTGTTAATCCCCAGTACGCTGCCCTTCGGTGCGCCCGACTTCAGCAAGATCCGAAGCGAACACTACCTCCCCGCCATTCAGGAAGGCATACGGCAGCAGCGCAAGGAAATAGCCGATATTGTGAACAACAAGGCGAAGCCCACCTTCGCCAACACCATCCTCGCCTATGAGCATAGCGGACGACTGCTCGACCGCGTGTCGAACGTCTTCTTCTGCGTCACCGAGGCCGACGGAACTCCCGAGATAGAGGAGGCCGAGAAGCAGGTTATCCCCCTGCTCACCGACTTGGAAAACGAGATCTCGTTCAATCAGCAACTCTTTGAGCGCGTGAAGTATGTCTACGACCACGAGCGCAACAGCCTGCAGGGCGAGGACCGGAAACTGCTCGACGAGATCTATAAGCAGTTTGTCCGTTCTGGCTCTTTGCTCACGCCCGAGAAGAAGGCCCGCATGGAGCAGATCAACAAGCGCCTGGCCGACCTGCAGCAGCAGTTTGGCAGCATCCTGCCCAAGGCCGCCAATGATGCCGCCGTCTGGGTGGACAGCAAGGACGAACTGGCCGGACTCAGCGAGGCCGACCTGGCACAATGCAAGAACGATGCAGAGCGGCGCGGCGGAAAGGCGCCCTATTGCATCGTGATCACCAACACCACGCAGCAGCCCATCCTGGCCAGCCTCTCCAACCGCAAGCTGCGCGAGCGCGTATGGCAGGCTTCGCGCCACCGTGCCGACGGATCGATGGGCGCCTCCACCTTCGACATCGTTGCCGAGACCGCCAAGCTGAGAGCCGAGAAGGCTGAACTGCTGGGCTTCAAGACCTATGCCGACTACTCGCTCGACAACACGATGGCGAAGAACACGGCCAACGTCTACAGCTTCCTCAACAATCTCATTGCCGCCTACAAGCCCAAGGCCGACGCCGAGACTCAGGAGATAGAGAACTTTGCCCGTCAGACAGAGGGCAGTGATTTCCAGTTGCAGCCCTACGACCGCTTCTACTATTCGGCCAAGATGAAGAGCCAGCGCTACAATTTCTCCGACGACCAGGTGAAGGCTTACTTCAATCTGGATAGCGTGCTGGAGAATGGCGTCTTCTATGCTGCCCATCGCGTATATGGTCTCAGCTTCCGTCAGCGCACCGACCTGCCCACCTATCAGAGCGACATGAAGGTGTTTGACGTGTTCGACAAAGACGGCAAGCAGCTTGCCCTTTTCTATACCGACTACTTCCGCCGTCCGACAAAGCGTGGCGGAGCTTGGATGAGTGGATTCCAAAAGCAGAGCTACGACCGCGGTACGCTGCCCATCATCTACAACGTCTGCAACTTTGCCAAGGCTCCCGACGGCCAGCCCACGTTGCTCACCTGGGATGAGGTGACCACGATGTTTCATGAGTTTGGTCACGCCCTCCACGGCATGCTTTCCGCCTGCCGTTACAACACGCTGAGCGGCACCGCTGTGCCTCGCGACTTCGTGGAGATGCCCTCACAGTTCAACGAGAGTTTTGCCTCCATTCCCGAGGTGTTTGAGCATTATGCCCGCCACTGGCAGACCCATCAGCCCATGCCCGAGGAACTGCGCAAGCGCATGCTGGAGAGCATCAACTTCCAGTCGGCCTATGCGCTCGGCGAAAACTTGGCTGCCACCTGTCTCGACCTGGCCTGGCACAACCTGTCTGCCAAAGACGTTCCTTCAGCCGATGAGGCTCAGAACTTCGAGACCAAGGCGCTCAAGGAGGTAGGATTGCTCGACACGCAGATTCCTCCGCGCTACTCAACCTCTTACTTCAACCATGTGTGGGGTGGCGGCTATGCTGCCGGCTACTACAGTTATCTGTGGAGTGAGGTGCTGGCCAGCAATATCGCCGACTGCTTTGCCAAGCGGGGTCCGCTGAAGCCGGAGGTGGGACAGGACTTCCGCACGAAGGTCTTGAGCCGCGGCAACACCCAGGACCTCATGGAGCGTTTTTCCGACTTCACCGGTCTGAAGCAGCCCGACGCCACCGTGCTGCTGAGATACCGCGGACTGTAATCTCTACCCGAGAATTGGGTTGCCTAATCATAACGAGGGGATTCGCCGAAACCATTTCGACGAATCCCCTCGATTAGTTTATGCTATCAACATCGGATAGCTCAGAACATCCGATGGTAAATCTCCAATGTCTGTTGATATGATTACTCATCTCCTTGGTTACCCAAACAGATTGCCGGTGACAGCCGCTCTCGACACCTTGCAACACTCACAGATGTCGGTTATGGTGGCGCCATTGACAGAAAGGGAATAGAAAGTGTTCTCACCCAACAGCACGTATTCCCACTCACGTGACATGCGCTCGGCAGGCTGCAAGGCGTTGATTTCTTTCACCCAGTTGAGTGTCGCCAGTTGCTTGGCTCTCACATTCTTTTCATCGATCTTATCCTGACCTTTGGTTTCGATGAGATAAATCTTCTGTGCTGTCGCCACGAGAAAATCGGGATGATAAGTTGCCATCATTCCGTCTGCGCGAAGATAGAAGATTGAGGCGAAGCTGTGCTGTGTCTCGTTGATCTTGATAAACCGTTCAACGGTTGCATCATTGTCGAGAAACTCCATAAAGGCCTTCTCAAGTCCGCCTCCGTGTGAGGGGAAGGGCAACCGCTCATAGATGGTTTTTTGTAATGGTAAGGAACACGACTCTCTCATGTGCAAGGTCTTCACAGAAGAGAAAGCTGTGTGGGTTACCTCGGCATCAACCTGAAGCATGTTTTCCTGCCAGTGGAAGATGGCTGTGGCCAACTGTTTGACGATATGTTCGGTGACAATTCCGTTTTTAGCGAGCAGAATCTTCCAATTGTTGTCTTGGAAGGGGTTGAACGGCCCGCCGAAAAGGCGTGTGCGGATGTAGAGGTCCATGGCACCCACCACGGCCGACTCGTCTATCTGGAAGTTGGGCATCACCTTCTTGCGACGGTCTTGTCCATAGCGCCGCATGACGATGTGGAGCATCTTCTGCAGATATTCATTATAGCTGCTGGCAGTGAAAAGGTCGGCTGTAACCTTATAGATGCCAAACGCAGTCTTTGTGGTCGCCTCTTGAGAGAAGAAGTTCTCACCGTCGGAAACCAGTGCCTGTCTCAGCTGTGCCAGCGAGAAGAGTGAGAAGGGCTCCATCGTCTTTATGTCGATGTCGAGTGGTGGTAGCTCTTCGTCGGCCCGATGGATGATGGTGGGCCACAGTAGGTCGTAATCGGCATATTGCTCCTTGAGCCCAACGCTGATGAGGTCGCCCACGGTGCTCATCGTCTCCACATCGTTGTTGTCGATGGAGGCTAGGCCACCGGCGAAGAGGTCATCATAGAATTGCAAGAAGGCGGGATGCTCAATGATAGAGAGCATATCGATGTAGGTCTGCGGATTCTTTTTCAGCACAAGCACGCGCTTGCGGTCCAGCACTTTTTTGTCCTTGTATTCGGGTTCACGCCACATGAGCCGAAGTCCACGGCCAATGGTCTGCTCAAGCAGTATGGGAGCCTGGCTGGAACGCAGTGGAACGATGACGCAGATGTTGTTGACATCAAAGCCCTCGCGAAGCATCAGCACAGAGACGATGACTTTCGGCTGTGGATAGTTGTCGATGTCGAAGAGTTGCGTCTTGATGCGTTTCCAGTCTTCCTCCTTTATTTCTCCCTTGGTGGAACTGTCTATCTTCACGATGTCTTCATCGTTCAGCCTTTCATCTTTTAAGAAGTCGATGACGAAGGGCGAAACCGTGGTGTCCTCGCACATCACGAGCATCTTTGGGTTTTTCTTCTTATCCACTTCGAGAAAGTCCTTCTCCAGTTTGCGCAGCTTGGTCAGTCCGGCCCTCAGCATGAGCCGTTGTCCCTGACTCAGCCCGACTACTTTGCCCCGTTCATCGCGCACTGCGCGGAAGTCGAGATTGGCAAGGTCGGTGAGCTCTTGTCTGCGGTCAATGAGGAGTGTCTTCACCAGCCCCTTGCGGATGGCTGTGGCCAGGTCGAAGTCTACGATGATATGAGGAAAATATCGCTTAGCCAGTCGCTTACCAGAACCCACGGTGTCGTATGGCGTAGCTGAGAAGTCCACCTGAATGAAGCGGCTGCCCTTGCCGGCGGCGATGGCGTTGAGGCCACGTTGCCACTCCACTTCTTCCACCTGTCCGTTACGCTTCAGCTCATGAATGTGATGGGCCTCGTCGTTGATGACCATCAGGTCGGTGAGCGAAGAGAGATAGTCTATTTCGTTGCCACGGAGCGCCCTGCCGTCTAGGGTGCTGAGCGCGTTGCCGGCCGTCACACCAGGACGTACAGGCAATAGGTCGCTCACAATCTTGTCGTACTCGAGCTCAGTTGTGGCGGCGCCTACTTCGGTCTCATCGTCGATTTGGTTCTCAAAGAGGTGCCAGTTGGTCAGAGCGATGAGCCCATCGCCAGTTGCCTTTCGTCCAATGCCGTCCTCTTTGGTCACCACATTGTTCTGTATGAAGCTGAACACTTCCTGTCGATATTGTGGTGGCAGGAAGAGCTCCTGGTTATAATAGAAGTCGTTGGTCTGTATGTCGCGCACGTCGGTGCCTCGTTTGATTCGTCCACAGAAGGCATCTTTCAATCGGTCGTAGACGATGAGGCCCGGCGCCACGATGAGAAAGTTCTTGGTGAAGCGTCCGCTTTGTGTTTCCTCGTGACGGGCATTGAGAATCTGCCAGATGAGCAGGGCATGCATCACCCACGTCTTGCCGGTGCCCGTGGCCATCTTCACGGCATACTTTGGCACTCGATACTTGTCTTGTGTAAAGATGCTGCTATCGGTCAGCGGTAGCAACTCTGGAACGGTGGCTTTGTAGGTGTCGAGCACCGTCTTTACGCCCACAACTTCATGCAGGTAGATGATGTTGAGTATGGCCTGTCGCTGTCCGTCGTGGAAATTGAC
>Ga0256404_1010133_pt1 | contig 13169 bp, 13 predicted proteins | sample RumenRJG_01DNA_FD_185990 | JGI IMG/M metagenome (GOLD analysis project Ga0256404, IMG submission 185990) | Bovine rumen microbial communities from Lethbridge, Alberta, Canada - RJG_01 | ecosystem: Host-associated > Mammals > Digestive system > Stomach > Rumen | place: Canada: Alberta | collected...
GTGGTGTATCGTTTGTGGTACAATCATGAGACGCATCAGTATGAGCATATGGAACTAAGGACTTATGGACTCGATTCCAATTTGATCTTGGAAGAAGAGATGATGGTTGGTACTCGTGACAGTTCGGTAGAACAGAAGTTGAAGGATATTCAGCAACTCGTAAGTATGCGTAAGTTGGAGGAGGCAAAAGAGCAGCTTGCTGTCTTGGAAACGATAACATCGCCAGATCAGCCTTCTTTGGTGAAGATTCGTTCTATAATCAATAGACTTGAAAGCAGAACGGTATGAAATATATAGAAAAAAACTTCGAGGCCTGTGAGGTCGTAGCTTATGAAAAGGAATTGACTAAAGCTAAATTAGACAAAGAAAGCCTTGCTGATAATTCTATACATCCTTCGCTGCAAGGTCCTGACGTGTATGACTTGGTCAAGAGTTTTAGCACTTTCAAAGATCTTAAAGAGTGGATGTTTAAAGAACAGGGTGGAATCTGTTGCTATTGTGGGTGTAGGCTGGAATATCCTAATCATCCACAATATGTGGTAGAACATGTTTTCCCAAAAGATAAAAACCGCATGCTGGCTGGGGAATATGAAAATTTTCTGCTTTCTTGCCGTCCGACTATCGAGGAAGAACAAGGAAGAATGGCTGCCCCAAAGAAAGAGAAAAAGAGTTTTTTTCATTGTGATAAGGCGAAAGAGTCCGAAATACTGACTATTACGCCTTTGCAGGAAGATTGCCAGCAGTTCTTTAAGTATGATGAGTTTGGTGGAGTTGTGGGTGCTGATGACAAAGCACAAAAAGATGTTGATACTCTGAATCTTAATTGTAAATGGTTAAACAGGCGTAGAGAGGCTGCTATTGATGGAGAGATTTATGATGAAGATGGTAATTTGCTTCCTGATGAAGAACTACGCCAGCGTCTTGACTCCATCATGGATCTTGATAAAGATGGAATGCATACGGAGTTTTGTTTTGTGATAAAGAGTGTGCTTCAAAGTCTTTTGGCTCAGAAAGATGCGGAAGGGAAGTAGGTAAGAATATTATAAATGTGTAATCGAATAAGATATATAAGATGAAAATAGCACATATTCACTGGTCGCTTGGGACGGGAGGTATAGAAACGATGCTTCCCGATATTGCCAATGAACAGGCAAAGACAAACGAAGTGGCATTAATTATTATTAATGACTGGGTGGAACCTTCGATTCTTGCTAAGGTGAATCAAGAAAGAGTGAAGGTCGTATCGTTAAATAGGCATGAAGGGAGTAAGAATCCTTGGCCTATTATCAAACTGAATCTGTTCTTGATGAAGTTTAGACCTGATGTCATCCATACTCATGCTTATCGGGAGATTAATCTTGTGTTCTATCCTTTTGGTAAGCGAGTAAGGACTATACATAATACTTATAATGTAAGCGATGAATATCCGAAGTATGATCAACTGATTTCTATATCTAAGGCTGTTTATGAGTTTACACAGAAGCAAGGTTTTGATTCTGTTGTTGCTGATAATGGTATTCCTGTGAGCCGAATAGCTCATTCCAAAGCTGCTCCTTTTACTGATGGCAAGCTTCATTTTATACAAGTGAGCCGTTTGTATATAGAACAAAAAGGGCAGGATATCCTTCTTAACGCATTAGGTGTCTTGAAAAACAATGACGGTTTTACGAATTTCAAGATGCATTTTGTTGGGAATGGTGAAAGTGAGGATATGCTAAAAAGTATGGTACAAAATTTACATCTTGAAAATGAAGTTGTTTTTGAGGGTTTAAAAGATCAATCGTGGGTATATCAAAACTTGTGTAATTATGACCTCTTCATTCAACCCTCAAGATATGAAGGATTTGGGTTAACTGTGGCGGAAGCAATTGCTGCAAAGGTTCCTGTTTTAGTTAGCAATATAGAGGGACCTCTTGAGATTATTGATGGAGGGAGATTAGGAATGTCATTTGAAAATGAGAATCCTGTTGATTGTGCAGAAAAGCTTCTCTTTTTCATAAGGAAAGGTAGGAACAAAGAGCAGGTGGAAGATGCCTATCAATATGTGAAATCGCATTATGATGTTTCTGTCACTGCACGAAAATACATAGAAGTTTATAAGTCAATTTTAAAAGAATGAAAAGATATATTGTATTAATAGTTTGCTTGGTAGCGTGGATGCCAAGTTTGTTTGCCAATGACAGTACGAAGGTGGCATCGCCTTTATCGGTATCTTTGGAACTATCTACAAAGTATATGTGGCGAGGTATTGAATATGGTACAGCACCTGTGGCATTCCCTATGCTGAGCTATGGCTATAAGGGCTTTAATGCCTTTGCCATGGGAGCCTATGCGGTGAATGGAAGCCATCAGGAGGTGGATTTAGGTGTGTCTTATACCGTGAGCGAGTTTACTGTGGGTGTTTCTGATTACTATTATCCTTCTGCGGTAGGTGAGAAGGATGGATATTTTAAGTTGAGTAATCGCAGCACAGGACATTGGGTGGAAGCTTATGCCACATGGACTGGTGAGAAGATTCCATTATGGGTAACACTTTCTACTTATGTCTTTGGTGCCGACAAGAATGAGGACGGAAAGCAAATGTATTCCTCTTACGCTGAGGTGGGATATACCTATTCTTTTAACGACAACAACAGTCTGGCTCTATGTGTGGGAGCCAATCTGAACAAGGGATTCTATACTGACTGTCAGAGTGGATTTAATGTGGTAAACATTAATGCCAAATACAGCACGGCATTCAAGTTTGGAAGTTTCCGACTTCCGGTAAGTGCCAGCTATATTCTGAATCCTTATAAGAACAAGTCTTTCTTCACCCTTTCACTTTATTTCGGAATATAATGAAAACAGCCGTTATCTTATCTGCAAGACAGGATAAGGATACTCAAATACCTTATCCACTGAAACCATATCATAAAGATATGTGCCTGATGGACAGAACCATCGAGGCGCTGACTGCCCTTGATTATACTGACATTTATCTCGTCGTGGGGGGGCAAGCTCAGATGTACCATAAGTATGCTTCGAATCATGTTCATCTCGTTTTGAATCCTGATTATAAGTTTACTTCTTCCATGGGCTCCTTAGCATGTGCTGCTCCATATATCCAGGATGACTTCCTGCTGGTAGAGGGTGATACCTTCTATGAATATAAGGTGCTGAAGGCTTTGTCGGAAACCAAGAACGAAAACTGTTTTGCCATCACAGAGGAGTCGGGTAGTGGTGATGAGGCTTTTGTGGAAACCAAGAACGGGTATATTACCAAGGTGAGCAAAGACCGCCATCAGATATGCAACTTTGAGGGTGAGTTGTTGGGTATCGTCAAGATATCGAAGCAAACATTTGACAGAATGATGCTGAAATGGAAGAGTAGTAATAATCCTTATCTCAACTATGAATATCTGTTGCTGGATTCGGCTGATGTGCTCGACCGTCCTTATATCCGTTTTACCAATCTGATATGGGGAGATGTGGATTGTGAGGATGATTTCAATAAGCTTTGCAATTACATCTATCCAAAGTTAAGAAGAAAGGAAAATCCTTTTGACTATGATAATCTTGTGGCCTATCTCAGTGAAATTTTCCCTCATGACCAGATCAGAAAAGAGGTGAAGATTACACAGATAGGAGGTATGTCGAACAAGAACTTCAAGGTATGCAAAGGAGAGATGGAGTACGTGTTGCGTGTGCCAGGAAATGGTTCGGAAGGTATGGTGGTAAGAAGCAACGAGGAACAGAACTCCATGCAGGCATGTAAGATGGGCATCAATCCTCCTGTGAGATACTTCAATGCAACTACTGGTATCAAGTTGGCTGATTATGTGAAGAACGCAGAAACGCTTAACGGGGCTACTATCCAGCGCCCTGCTAACATGAAAAAGATAGCTGCGATATTCCATACCTTGCATCATTCGCATATACGTTTTGGTAACGAGTTTAATGTGTTCAAGGAGATTCTCAATTATGAGGTTCTTCTTAAGCAAGCTGGTGGAAAGATGTATGATGGTTTTGAACCCATAAGAGAAAAGGTGTTCCGACTGGAAGATTACCTTAACCAGCTCGGCGTGTCGGTTAAGCCTTGTCATAATGACCTCGTGGCAGAGAACTTCCTGAAGGCTGAAGATGGCACCATCTATCTTATAGACTGGGAGTACTCGGGCATGAATGATCCGATGTGGGATATTGCAGCCTTGTTCTTAGAGAATAACTTTACAGATGAGAATCAAGATTATTTCCTCAACCATTACTTTGAAGGTAAAGAACCTAAAAATGCCAGAAGAAAGATTTTGGTTTACCAGATACTGATGGACTATCTTTGGGCAGTGTGGACGGTGATCAAGGAAGCTCAAGGTGACGACTTTGGTACATACGGAAAAGACAGATACAATCGTGCAATAGAAAACTTAAAGAAAATAGATTTATAATGAAAGCAAACACATCTGCGCTGATGCGCAAGGGTTATACTACGGGAGTTCTCTCTGGTATGACATGGGGCTTGGACACGGTTTTGATTGGTGTGGCTATGGCAATGGCTCCTTTTGTAGAGAATCCTGTACTCCTCGTTGGCGGAACTTTTATCTGCAGTATGCTTCATGATGCATTTGCTGCATTATGGATGCTGATCATCATGGGCTATAAGGGAAGACTGAAGGAACTGTGGCCGGCATTTAAATCGAAGGATGGCTTATACTGTGCTTTGGGCGCTTTGTTTGGTGGTCCGCTTGCCATGACTTTCTATATGTTGGCTATTGCTAAGGGCGGTGCTGCATTGACAGCAACAGTGACTGCCTGCTATCCGCTTTTAGGCTCTGCCATGGCAATGGTGATACTGAAAGAAAAGGTGCGTCTTCGTGGCTGGCTCGGATTGTTGATATGTATTATGGGTATTATCTATATCGGTTATACACCAGCTGGTGATACCGATGTCAACATTGTCGGTGGTATTATGCTGGCAGCAGTCGCAGCTATTGGTTGGGCAACAGAAGGTGTGGTCTGTGGATATGGAATGAAGGCTGGTAATGTGGATCCCCAGATGGCTTTGCTTATCCGAGAGTTGACTTCTGGCATTGTCTATATCTTATTGGTTGCACCTATCATGGTGGGTGGATACGAAAATTTAGTGACTGGTACAAGTGCTGTGTTCTCTGATACCGCTTGCTGGCTGACTCTGTTCTTTACAGCACTGATAGGTATGAGCTCATTCTTCTGCTGGTACACAGCCATTGACCTGATAGGTGCAGCCAAGGCACTTTGTCTGAATGTTACCTATTCTTTCTGGGCAGTGGTATTTACCTTCATCATCGTTGGCAGCACGTTATCTGTGAATATTATCGTTGGTTCCATCTTAGTGGTTGCAGGTGTAGCTGTGGCTACTTTGGTATCTCGAAAGAAAAAATAATCTGAATATGAATGCAATTATATTGGCAGCAGGCATGGGAACACGCCTGCGCCCTTTAACCAATGACCGCCCTAAATGTCTGGTAGCGGTGAATGGTGTTCCGATGGTGGAACGTCAAATCCTGTTCCTGAAAGAAAAGGGGATAGATGATATCACTTTGATTTCCGGATATAAGGCTGAATCTTTAGAATATCTGAAAGATATATATGGGGTGGATATCGTATTTAATGACAGATATGATACCTGCAACAATATCAATTCTCTCTATATTGTAAAAGAGCGTTTCCATGATACCTACGTCTTGGAAGGCGATGTGTATATGGATAAGAATGTTCTTTTGCCTGATGTATCTCAATCTACCTATTTTGCTCGTAAAAAGAAATATGAGAATGAATGGGGGCTGGAAGTCGATGAAAACAACCGCCTTATGAAAATCAACATCGGTGCGGGTGACGGGTATCTTATGAGCGGCATTTCCTATTGGAAGAAAGATGATTGTAAGAAGATTATCTCTCACATGGAAGAAGTGTATGCAACTAAGGATTATACCAATCTGTATTGGGACAATATGGTTCTTGATATCTATCCAGAACTGGATATTCATGTGAGAGAAATAGAGGGTATCTATGAGATTGATACACCTGAAGAATTAAAGGAAGTAGAAAACAAATTAAGTCAAAATCATGAAAGAAATTAAAAATGAAGAATTGCGAACTATTCAACTGGATATTTTGCAAAACGTGCATGATTTCTGTATGAAACATGACATAAAATATACTTTAGCATACGGAACATTGTTGGGAGCAGTACGTCATGGCGGATATATACCATGGGATGATGATATTGACATCGCTATGCTTCGCCCAGATTATGAAAGATTCATGCAAGAGTATAAAAATGATATTTATAAGTTTACTGAATGCCGATTGGATAAGGATGTTCATATTGGTTTTGGTAAGGTAGAGGATACCAGAACTCTTGTCGTGGAGGGAGGCAATACGAAAAACTTGGGTGTGAGCATAGATGTTTTTCCTATCGATGACTTGTGCGATACTTATGAGGACAGCGTAGCGTATTTTAAAAGCTTTAAGTGGAACTGGTTATTTAGAAAGGTGAAATACAGAGAACTTTCTATTGTCAAGACCTGGACAAAGAAGATGGCAGTTTCTTTGCTCAAGATTGTTTGTCTGCCTTTTTCTGCTCATTCTCTCACACTTAAAAATATAGAAAAAGCCATCAAACATTCAAATCCGCAATCTAAATATGTAGGATTGTTATGTGATGTGAATGTCACTGAAGGTGAAATTATGGAACGTTCTATATGGGATAGCTTTCAACTAATAACATTTGAAGGTCGTGAATTCATGGCTGTCAATGGGATAGATGCATACTTGCGTAGTGAATATGGTGACTATATGAAACTGCCGCCTAAAGAGCAGCAAGTGCCTAAACATGATTTTAATGTGATTTATTGGAGATAAGAAGATTATAATGCAATTATAAAAAATATGAGAGCTATTTCTAAATTTTATACTTGGTTTTGGATCATTTATTTCCCTGTCTGTATCGCTTTTGCTGTTACAATCAATTTTGATTGGAGTGATGAAATCCTGACTGTGGCACTTTTGGGTTATGCTTTTATGAAGCAGCGGTTCCTGGTCAAAGACAAAGGAAGAACGACGGAAATTAATATTTATATAGGGTTGATGATATTCTATCTGGTTTATTCACTCTTAATTCAAGTGACTACGTTCCGAGGAATATATCTTGATTTTTTGCAGCAGTTACGACCTTATGCTGTGTTTTATCTGACATGGATGTTGGCTCCGCAATTTAACGATAGACAGAAAATGCAAATAAAAAAAGTTATGCTATTATCTTTCTTTGGATATTTAATAGCTTTCAAGTTTAAACCCTCTCTTGTAACACCATATGGAAGTGCAGAATCGGCTGCTTTAGGTCAGATAGCCCTTTGCTGTGCTATGATTTACTACTTGTTTTCCAAACAGACAAAGCAAAATAGAAATATAGCTATACTCATTATGTTATTAGGCTTGGTTTCTGGTAAATCAAAGTACTTTGGTGAGTGCGTGGTGTTTATTGCACTGGTGATGTTTGTGAAAAGTAAAATCAATTTTGCTTCTGTTTCTACTTTGTTGAAAGTTGCAGCTTTAGGTTGTGTCGTTATATTCTTCACGTGGACGAAATTTAATGCTTACTATGTCGAGGGATTTCAAGATGATGCTCAAGAAATGGCGCGTCCTCTAACCTATGAAACAGGAGTGAAGATTATGTTTAAGGATTATGTTCCCTTTGGTAGTGGTCTTGGTTCTTTTGGAACATCAGCTGCAGCAAAAGAATATTCTCCTTTGTATTATGATTATCAATTAAATAATGTTTGGGGATTGACTCCTGAAAATCCAATGTTCTTGGCGGATGCGTTCTATCCCACCTTGGCAGAGTTTGGTATTGTGGGATTGTTCTTCTTCCTTTGGTTCTGGAAACGACGTTTGTGGGAGTGTAATAAGATTCCAAACATCGTATATTATCGAATGGCGCTGATGGCAATTCTGGCATTGGCTTTGGAAAGTACTGCTGATTCATCTTATCTTTCGGGTAAGGGTATGGGATATTTTATGGTTCTTGCCTTGTGTCTGAATTCTGGAAGGCAACAAATGAATTGCAGCAAAAGATCTCTAAGATAGAAAAATAATGATGAACATAATCATAACTTCTCCTTCGTTGAATCCGAAGGTGAATGTGAGTGGTATTTCTTCTGTAACGCAATTTATTATCAGTAATAATCGGAAGCAAAACTACTTGCATTTTGAACTTGGTAAGAAGGATAAGGAAAAGGGGGGATGGCATCGTATTCCAGCCTTGATAAAGAAATATAGGGAGTGGAAGAATGTGCTTGCTCTGCATCCTGATGCGATTGTGCACTATAACTTCCCTCTTTCGAAGGCTTCTTTGTTGCGTGACCCATGGTTTATGAGATATGCCTGGAAGAATGGCAGAAAGATGGTGGTGCATGTGCATGGAGGTCTGTTCCTGACGGCTCCTCATATACCTGGTATTCTCATGCGTATCATGAAATGGGTTTTCGGACAGAATTTGCCTTTCATCGTGCTGAGTGATATGGAAAAGGATATCCTGACTGAGAGATTTGGGGCTAAGAAGGTTGTTTCTTTACCTAATTGCGTAGATCTGAGTGATGCTGCTGCTTTTGAAAAAGAACAGGTCTTTCATGATGAATCAAAACCATTACGTATCGGTTATCTGGGTCGTATAGAACCTAATAAGGGAATGACGGAACTCTTGGTGGCTTGCCAAAGACTGAAAAAGGAAAAATATCCTTTTAAACTTGTTATCGCTGGCAAGGAACAAACGGAAGGGGAGTTTCTTCCGCAGTTCGACCAGTGGTTGGGGGACAGCTTTGAATATGCTGGTTTGGTTTCGGGTAAATCGAAGTGTGATTTCCTCAGAAGTCTGGATGCCTTCATCCTTCCTACTTACTTTGAAGGATTGCCGATGTCGCTTTTGGAAACCATGAGCTATGGTGTGACTCCTGTTGTGACTCCTGTAGGCAGTATTCCGCAAGTGGTGAAAGATGGTGTGAATGGTATGTTTATCACTGACCATGACAGCGATTCTATTGTTTCTGCCATCAAACGACTGGATGAGGACAGAAGTATTTTGAGAAAATTGGGCGTGGCTGCCAGAGAAACTATTTTTAATCAGTTCAGTCCAGAAAAGTATGTTGAGAAACTGAATTCGATTTATCATCTTGCCAATTAGGCTCTTTATTTCATTTTAGAAATCATGAATATTTTTCAAATATTACAAAAGATAAGTCTTGTGCCTTCGTATCTGTGGGACAAGATGTGGGCGCCCGTATGGAAGCGGTGCATGAAACATTGTGGTAAAGGGGTATATATCCGTCCGATGTCTTCGGATTTCAAGGGATTGTGGAACCTGTCTGTAGGAGATGGTACTTCGATTCCTAAAGGGAGTACCATCTATTGTACGGATGCACCGTGTACTATTGGCAAGAAGGTGCTCTTCGGTCCTAAACCTACAATCATCACTGGTGATCATCGTATTGACATCTTGGGTAAGTATATGACGGATGTTACTGTAGAGGAGAAATTTGTGGATGGGGTGAATGTATATGACCAGCCTGTCGTCATTGAGGATGATGTGTGGTGTGGGGCGAATGTGACAATCCTGAAAGGTGTGACTATCGGTCATGGTTCGGTAGTGGCTGCTGGTGCTGTTGTCACTAAATCCTTTCCTCCTTACAGTATCATCGGTGGTATTCCTGCCAAACTAATCAAAATGAGATTTACCGAAGAGGAGATAATGGAGCATGAAAGAATGTTGGATGTGAAATGACTTGGATATTGGAACATATTATCTATCCGCTATTTACTTTTATGGGGATTGATAGGGATTAGGGGGCGAGTTTTGCCATTGGGAGAAATTTGCTTGTGTGCAATCTATGAATGTGATATATAATGCTGAAATCTAAGTATTCATTCGATAAGAACGTATCAAGCCAACTGAAGGCTTTTGCCTTGGTATTGATGATTATGTATCATCTATGGCTTTGTTTTTTCTCTTGCTGTTTATATTATTATATGGTGTGTTTATCATAAATTGTGTGGGTATAAATGGTAGATTTTGATAGATTGATTACTCGCTTTCGGCAGTTCGGTGGCTGGAGGCTTGTGTGGCAATATGTCCGTATGGGGGTGTTGTGGACGGGTGTCTGTGCTTTGGTACGCTGTGCCTTGAAGGGGAGGTCCTTCAAGACTGCTTATCCTGTGATTACTGAGAAGGTGGATGGAATTCTGATTCGGAAGTATCGCTATATCCTGGATGAAATTAAACTAAGGGATGCGGAGGATCTGACTCCTAATGATGGGGGTGTTCCTAAGATAGTCTGGTTCTCCTGGCTGCAGGGTATCGACCAGGCTCCTGAATTGGTGAAGGTGTGCTTGGCTTCGCAAAGGAAGCATCTGCCGGATTATGAGTTCAGGGTCTTTGATCTGAGTAATTACCAGCAATGGATTGAACTGCCAGAGTATATTGTCAGGAAATATAAGAAGGGTTTGATTCCGGCTGCTTCTTTCAGCGATTTGCTCCGCCTGTCGGTTTTACAGAAGTATGGTGGTGTCTGGATGGATGCTACGGTGTTCTGTTCTGGTTTTGGAAATGAGAAGTTGCAGGGGCGATGGGATAGGATTATGCAGAGTGAACTGACGGTGTTCCGCTACTTCAAACGTGGGGCTATGGCTCCTGTGGGGTTATCCACCTGGTTCTTTGCTGCTGTGCCTCATCAGATCGTGATTTCTTCTGTCTTGGATATGCTTCTTGCTTACTGGAAGGATTATAACTGTCTGGTGGATTATTATGTCATCCATCTTTTCTTGGGTTTGTCCCTCCGTGAGTTTCCGATGGTTGAGGCTCGGATGCCTCGTGAGAACAGTTATCACAGTATTCTCTTAGGTGATTCCTTGGGGCGTACTTTCCGTCAGGAGGAATGGCAGGATTTGATAGATCATGTGAGTATTCATAAATTGAATTACAGAAAAGTGGAAATGGCCAGTAAGAATCCGATGGGATATTATTGGCATGTTATGAAAGAATTTGAGTAGATTTTGATTATGAAACCGAAGATACTTTTTATCATGCACATGCCTCCGCCTGTGCATGGTGCTGCTATGGTGGGGCAGTATATCCACGATAGTAAACTGATAAATCGAGAGTTTGATTGTCATTACATCAACCTGACTACTGCGAAGAACTTGCAGGACATCGGGAAGGTGGGGATGAGGAAACTCTTGGATTTCTTCAAACTCTTGAAGAAGATACGGCATGAGGTAAAGGTCGTCAAACCTCAATTGGCTTATGTGACTCCGAATGCTTGTGGCGGTTCAGATGTTGAAGCGCCTGGGCTGTCAGGTGGTTGTGCATTATCATAATAAGGGTGTGGCTACCCGACAGGAGAAATGGCTGGACGATGTTTTGTACAAACGGTTCTTCAAGGGCATCAAGGTGATCCTGCTTTCGGAATGTCTGTATGAGGACGTGAAGAAGTATGTGGATAGGGGGGATGTGCTCGTATGTGGCAATGGTATTCCTTCTTCTGCTATAGAGAGTCTTGTGTCGGCTTCTCCAGTTATGGCTTCTTCTGAGGATAAGGTGCCTCATCTCCTGTTCCTTTCTAATCTTCTGATAAGTAAGGGTGTGGTCGTTCTGCTTGATTCTCTGAAGGTATTGAAGGAGAAAGGCTGCCGTTTTGTCTGCGACTTTGTGGGTGGTGAAACGGTGGAGATGGATGCTGCTATGTTTCAGGCCGAGGTGGCAAAGCGTGGGCTTAAGGGCATGGTGGTGTGTCATGGCAGAAAATATGGTAAGGACAAGGAGGCTTTTCTGAATGCTGCTGACATCTTTGTCTTCCCTACGTTCTATCATAACGAGTGTTTCCCCCTTGTATTGTTGGAGGCTATGGAACATGGTTTGCCTTGCATCTCGACGACAGAAGGGGAATACCAGGAATTGTTGATGATGGTAAGACGGGCTTCCTCGTTCCTAAGCATGATGTTGCTGTGCTTGCTGACAAGATTCAGCTTCTCCTGAATGATTCTGTCTTGCGCTGCAAAATGGGTAAGGCCGGCAGAGAGAAATTTGAAAAGGAGTTTATGTTGGAGGTTTTTGAGATAAGAATGACGTGGATCTTGGAACATATCGTTTATCCGATATTTAGTAGAATGGGGATTGAGAGGGATTAGAATATGGCGTCGCCATTTTCTAATCAATCCTATTTTCTGATTTTGAGTAATTTTTCTAAAATCAACCCGTCCTTCTTTTATTGATAAAGCGGGCTGCACTCGGCAATTTGAAAGCGAGCTTTCATTGCGCTCATTGGCATCGCTTTTTCCCATTAAAGAAGGCTCCACCTCTCATCTCGGTCTTCTTCAATAGTCTTTACGACCCCTTCGGTTCCCCTTGTAGGGGACAGAAACGGAGCTCAAACCGCTACGCTATAAGGTTGGCGGACCATCAGAGGTCTACACCATGCAGCAAACTGCAGTTTTTTGTGCGGGGATGAACCCGCCTTGCTGAAGAGCTTGAGTTAAAAATGATTCAAATAACTGATATAGGAGGAGATAAGAGGGAATTTTATCGACCTGTACGGTTGTGTAATACGCAGCACGCCCTGAAGGGGCAGAAGCTCTTAGCCCAGGGCAGCGCCCTGGGTATAATGGCAATCGGCAAGGCGCCCTGTAAGGGCAAAAGCCTTAAAAATTGTTTGGAGTTTTAAAGCTTTTGCCCCTTCAGGGCGTGCTGCTTGCGAACATGATAACCCAGGGCGTTGCCCTGGGCTAAGAGCTTCTGCCCTTTCAGGGCGTGCTGCTTGTATTCATTTACCCTGGGCTAAGAGCTTCTGCCCTTTCAGGGCGTGCTGCTTGTATTCATTTGCCCTGGGCTAAGAGCTTCTGCCCTTTCAGGGCGTGCTGCTTGTATTCATTTACCCTGGGCTAAGAGCTTCTGCCCTTTTAGGGCGTGCTGCTTGTATTCATTCGCCCTGGGCTAAGAGCTTCTGCCCCTTACCTTTGCTTTACCCCTCGGCCAGCGATTTTCAATTCCCTTCGGCCGGTGACCGTTGGTTCAGGGCGTGCTGATTGCTCGCAACTTGCAGGAATTGCTGTTTATGGGAACGCAGGGATACGATGCTGTTGTCCCTTAACTTCCCGAACGAGCGGAG
>Ga0256404_1010134_pt1 | contig 13167 bp, 11 predicted proteins | sample RumenRJG_01DNA_FD_185990 | JGI IMG/M metagenome (GOLD analysis project Ga0256404, IMG submission 185990) | Bovine rumen microbial communities from Lethbridge, Alberta, Canada - RJG_01 | ecosystem: Host-associated > Mammals > Digestive system > Stomach > Rumen | place: Canada: Alberta | collected...
ATCGGAATCGTGACTCGCAAGGCGATTATGTCGCAATTCCTGGTCATAAAATAAAAAAATTCGGAACGTCCCGAATTTTTATTTTCGATTGGTGGGTAGTAAGAGGCTCGAACTCCTGACCTTCTGTACGTCAAACAGATGCTCTCCCAGCTGAGCTAACTACCCAACCGATATGTCGCGGCTTTGTAAGTCGCTCGAATATTATAGTAATCTCCGCTTTTTGAAACAAGGGGCAATTTTAAGTTTTTTCCTCTCGTTTGATTCTTCCCTGAAAGTAGACAAAAAGAAAAAGATCCAACTGAATTCCGATGGATCTCAAAAATTTAAGATGGTGCCGACAAGAGGACTTGAACCTCCGACCCACGCGTTACGAGTGCGTTGCTCTACCAGCTGAGCTATGTCGGCGCGTTGTTTACTATAAATCAAAAGCGCTTTTCTCGCAATAAAATATCAATAGGAAGATTTCAATCTGGTGATGATAAAGAAGGTTGAAACTGCCTCTGAGATGATGGCCAAAGGATCTAAAATGGCAATGAAAACATCCGCGCTTGGAGCATTCACAAAGAGCAAGGCAGGACGGAATCCATAAGTCACAATGACCAGAATCATGAAAATCAAGGCTAAAGTCCTCAATCCGACATAAGAACTATAACGTCCGATGATGAATTGTCTTAAACGAATATAGAGAAAGATGCCAACCACCAAAGCGGCAATCGCACAAGCCACATAACCGACATTCAAAAGAATCGAATACCAGCTGCCTTGGAAGATCATCAAAAACCCACCGTTCATCGTGAGGGTCAAGATGTAATACCCGAAATCCCATAACAGATAGAAAAGGAAGATCAGGATCCCGGAATAGACTAGACCCGTTCCTTTGATGGAACCGACCAGAATAAAGATAAAGGAGACAAATAGGATGACATAATTCCAGACGCCGGCGAACATCGCATAGCCGTCATTATGGTTTAAAATGGCAAAATAAGTGAAAGCACCGACTAGTAAAGCCAGACCAATCGAAGCAAACAGAATCGAAAGATAACGTTTGTAATGGTACTTCAGTTTTTGAAAGAAAAGGCCGCTTCTCATATTAGTCATTCTACACTTTTTTCTTTTATACTTGTAATCATGATAGATTTCAAATTCGTTCATGGCCTAGACGAAGACGCCAAATTTGTGCGCCAAAAGGTTTTCGTGGAAGAACAAGGATTTCAAGATGAAGAGCCGGAAATTGATAAGAGGGCCTGGCATTTCGTTGTCTATTACGCTGGAAGACCAATCGGCGTGGCCCGCTTTTATGATGAGGATCCCGAAACTTGGCATATTGGAAGAGTCGCCGTCTTAAAAGAGTACCGCCACCAAAAAGTCGGCCGTTATATCATGAAATTCGTGGAAACGAAAATCGAAAAAGAACTTGGCGGGCGATGGGCGATTTTGCAGGCGCAAATCGAGAAAAAAGATTTTTATCTCCGTTGTGGCTATCATCCGATCAACGACGGAGAAATCATCTATGACCAAGGCCACCCTCACATTATGATGGCCAAATTCCTTAAGAAAAACAGCAAATACAAGCCAAGGACCAAATATTGAAAAACCCCCATTAGGGGGTTATTTCATTCATGATGTTCGACTTCGAAACGATAAAGCTCGACGTCCTCGTTTAGAGGAATGTCCGCTTTTTGTTTGCAAATTCTAATTTGTTGTTCTGGCGTGTCAATGCCAGGGAGGTTAGGCAGCAAAACCGCATGATGATCTTGCCATTCTACCATCACCCCATAAAGTTGCGAATCTAAATCGGCAACCCCCAAGATAGGGATTAGGTTCTGAATCACGTCAACGGAGATGATTAAATTATCTAATTGATCTGGCTGTAAAGGCTCAAAACGTTCGTCTTTGCATGCGGAGGCGATCGCATTGGCGATGATTTCCTCGCCGACGCACTTCTTCTTCGCTTTGATCGTGCCAATGCAGCCTCGAAGTTCGCCATCCCGACGAATGGTGACAAAAACACCCGCTTTGCGTTTAGTGATATTTGGATCAAAGGTTTCCGATAATTTCATCACCCTTTTTGTGGCGATATAAGTTTCGATTGCTTGACGGGCCAGACGGACATAGACATCCGCCTTTTCCGCCTTTTCTTTGGCAATGAGTCGTTCTCGGCTCTGATATAGTTCCAAGAAAGCGCGAGAAGGGTTTTCTCCTTTGACGGTATATCCGACAAAACCATAACCGATGCCAAATGGCGCCTCATGAGAAAGTCGCATTGGCTCAACATCATAACGATCTAAACATCCAGCCATGATGGTAAAGGCAGAATGGCCGCATTGGAGGGCCTGACCCAAAAGATGACGATTGAAAGACAACAATTCGCCAAAATTGCCTTTGCCCATGATGCGCATAATTTGCTCATCATACTGAATTCCTTCTGGGCGATAGCCATTCGCGCTTAAACGAGATTGGCAATGCGATAAATCACCGGAGGCGATGATCACCACGTTTCGATTGAGTTTGTCTACCGCCTGACGAATGGCTTGGCCAAAACGATAATGTTCTGCCAACGATTGCCCGGAAACGCCAACACGGACGCTAAGGAAATCACGGAATTCTTGATTCACATAATAAAGCGGCACCATCGTTCCATGATCGATGGATCGTTCTTCCCCGTTTTCCACGCCACCAAGAATTTTCTCAGCCTTGCATTGAAAAGAAATCTCGCGAGCCAATTCTTTGTCATAAAGCATGCGGAAAGAAATGTCGGGTGCCCCATAGGCTTGGAAGGAGCCAATCCCCACTTCGCCATCGGCGATTTGAAAGAAGTCCGCATAGCTTTCGGCATGAGGGGAAATCCAAACGATCGTTTCAGGATGAAGATGGGCGATTTGTTTGGCAATCAAGCGAAAAGAGGCGACCGTGGGAGAGAGGTCGTTTTCCTTTCCTTTTCCAATTTCGGGAATAGAAAGCACGGGGTGTGGAACCATGAATGCTGCGACGATTGCCATTTTAGTAAAGTTCTTTCTTCAATTTTACGGAATCCTTCTCGGTTATTTTACGGATCGGGCGGCAAGGAATTCCATAGGCAAGATAGCCGTCTGGGATTTTTCCTGTGACGACAGAACCGGCACCGATGACGCAGCCATCGCCGATTTCAGCGCCTGCGCAAATGGTGACGTTGGAGGCGATCCAGCAATTATTGCCGATTTTGATGGGGGCGCCATATTCTTGATCGGTCATGCCATGTGGTGTCAGATAAGGATTCCTCTCTTCGGGGAGCAAAGGATGCAACGGGGGCTCAATAGAAACATTAGGGCCGCAAAACACATTATCGCCGACAATCACCGGACAAACATCGAGACAGGTGAAATTAAAGTTGCAGTAAAAGTTTTTGCCTGTTTTGAAATTTTTCCCATAGTCAAAGAAAAACGGGCCCTGGAGAAAGGAGCCTTCCCCAAGATGAGGAAGCAGTTCTTGGATGATTTCTGTGCGGGACGTGTACTCATTTTCGTCCATTTTGTTATAAGCATAGCAAAGAGAGTGAGCGTGCTTTCTTAATTCCGCCAAAGCGGGTTCGTTAGGGTCATATAATTTCCCTTGACTCATTTTTTCGAATTCGTTCATAAATACCTCTTTGGTATTTTAATCATTTTGAAACCTTAAATATAGAATAAACACGATTCCTATGCTCAAATCTTGAATTTGGCAAGATGAGTTATTAATCTTATACAATAAGATTTCAGAAAGGAGATTTCCTATGGCTTACACCTGTCATCATCTGGATAAGTTCGTCTTTGCCAACATCGATTTGGCCGAAGAACAGCTCGAAACGAAGAAAAAAGCCCTGATTATTTTGGCTGGCGCTTCATCTTCTGGAAAAAGTTTTTTGTCCCACAGTTTAAAGCATCAGTTAGAAACAAACGGCCATCGATGTTTGATCATCTCTTTAGACCAATATAACGTCGGCCTTTCGGGAATCATTCCTAACAAAGTCAATCTCCACCGTTTTGACAATCAACTCCCTAATCTCAAAGAAATCAAGGAGAAAATTCACGATATTATCGTCGACATCCCTTTTGAACAAAAATATGGCGAAGAGGCAATCGGGAAAATCAAGGAAGCCATCTCCCCCCTCATCGCCTCAGAAGATTTGGCAGGCTTTTTAGATGGGCTGAAGGAAGAATGGGGGCATTTGAATTTCGATGAGCCTACGGTCTATGACCTTAAAGAGGCTGGGCAAGACATTCAATCTCTTTTCAAAGAGAAAAAAGTCAAGGCGAAGTCTTATTCGAAGATCGTCTCAGAAAGAATTCCTTCCCAAGAGATTTGGGACGGAAAAGATTATGACATTTTGATCGTTGAGGGCATTTATGCTTTGAATCATGTTTTCTTGGATGAATTGAAAGGGATCAACCCCGTCAAAAATTATATCGAAGGCAATCCAAAAACTCTCTTCCTTCGCCGTATCGTACGCGACAAACAGACCACTTCTGCCAGCAGCGCCTTTACCGTCAAACTTTATTTCAATTACATCATGGATTCCTATCGGGAAACGATATTGCCCACCCGTGATGCTGCCAACATCATTTTTGTCAACGACTTCTCTTTCGGAGAACTTCGGACAGGCGAGATGTTCACCTCCCGTGACACCCTCCCGATTCAAAACGAAGGCGCGGTAGAAGAATTGAAGAAACGTTCGCGCATCCTCAATGTGTCTTATCAGAAAGATTATTATTTCAGCGTTCCCGACGAAAAGCTGGAAAATCAAAACATCTTGCGTTTCCGTGAGCTTTCTTTCGACGGAGGAAAGACGTTCGTTCCAGGATCTTTGGTTCATAAAGGGGCGCCGAAATTTCGTTCCGACAACAAAATCATTCGCCCCATCAACATCCTTCTAGACGAAGAAGAAATCAAAGAGGTCTGGAAAACTAATGATGAGGCCATTTTCACTTTCCTTGACCACGGTTTCATGATTTCTGGCGCGGAGCAAAAAATCAAAACAAGGTTTGTCTATCAAGGACAGGTCTTTACTCTTTACGATGTGAAGGGGAAACAATCTTATTTAGAAATCACCGGATGCACCAATGAGGCAGTCCTCGAAGAGATTCGCTCTCTCATCTTAAAAAATAACGCTTGAATATCTTTGAATGTGTTTCAAGATACCAATAATGGAGAGTCTGCCTGATGTTTAAATTGTTTCGAAAATTCAGAGCCTTGGATTGGCTATTCATCGCCATCATTTTAGGTCTGACCTTCTTTCAGGTCTGGTGCACGATGCAAATCACTGACTCGATTGCCAACCTGATGCGGGAAATCAATTACATCGGATACCAAAACGACCCTTCTTTGCTAGGAGAGGAGATTTTTGCGATCTATAGGGCGAATGGCAACGATTGGGACGCTCTTTATTTGACATTAGAAGGGGCAGGGGCCAGTGAGGCCACTTTGTCTATGATTCGGGCAATCGCCGATGCTAGTGTGTCTCATATTTGGGGACATGCCGGCTTCCTGGCTCTTTACGTCGTGGGTTACACGTTGACGGCAATGACCATTTCCGTGATTGCCGCGGCTGTCACTTCTCATTTTTCCACTGCCATCCGTTCTGAAGTCAACGCCAAAGTATCGACGTTCTCTCTCAATGAAATCCGTCAATTTTCCACCGCCTCTCTCATTACCAGAGCGACCAATGATATCGAGCAGATTCAGATGTGTATTTTGATGATGTTGCGAATGGTCTTTGCCGCGCCGATCACGGCCGTTTGGGCGATTTGCAAAATCCAAGCCTCCTCTTCCGCTTTGACTTTAACCACCGCCACTTCCATCGTTTTCCTTATTTTGGTGCTAGGCGTATGCATGATTTTGGTATTGCCGAAATTCAAACGATCCCAACTTTTGATTGACCGTTTGAATGGCATCACGAGAGAACACATCACCGGAATCCGCGTCATTCACGCATACAATGCCGAGCAATATCAGGAAGAGAAATTCAAAACGGCAAATGACAATTTGATGAAACTAAATCTTTTCACGGGTCACGTAATGGCCGTTTTAAATCCCCTTATGACGATTGTGATGGATGGCGTAACCGTAGGGATTTTGGCTGTTGGGGCCTACGTCATCAACCAAGGCAATACTGACTATGCCACGATTTCCGCTTTCTCTACCTTGGCCGTTCAAATCATCATTTCCTTCATAATGCTATTGATGATGTTCGTCTTGTGGCCGCGAGCCTCGATTTCCGCTAGGCGCATCAATGAGGTTTTAAGCACCAAGTCGACCATCCTTGACCCAGTGGAAGAAACGGAGCCAAAAGAAAAAGGGACGCTGGAATTCAAAAATGTCACCTTTCAATATCCCGACGCTGAAGCCCCCGTTGTCTCCAACATCAATTTCAAAGCCAAAGCAGGCGATACCATAGCCATTGTCGGCTCCACGGGGTGCGGGAAATCTTCTTTGGTGAACCTGATCGCCCGTCTTTATGACGCCACAGAAGGCGAAATTCTAGTAGACGGGGTCAATGTAAAACAGTTAAAACAAAAAACACTTCGTTCGCGAATCGGCTTTGTCCCTCAAAAGGCGGTTCTTTTCTCAGGCACCATCAATTCGAATATCAAATTCGCCGACGCTGCCATTAGTGATGAAGAAGCCATCGAGGCCTCCAAAATCGCCTGTGCCGATGAATTCGTGTCTCAACTTCCAGAAACTTATCAGTCGCCGATTTCCCAAGGAGGCACCAACGTCTCTGGCGGTCAGAAGCAAAGACTTTGCATCGCCAGGGCATTGGCGATTAAACCAGAGATCCTTGTCTTCGATGATTCTTTTTCGGCCCTCGATTTCAAAACGGATTCGCAAGTTCGCGCCAACATCAAGCAAGCCTTGCCCGAAGTGACCAAGGTGATTGTCGCCCAGCGCATCGGAACCATTATGGATGCGGATGAGATTCTCGTTTTGGAGAATGGGCGCGTCGTTGGGCAAGGGAAACATCAGCAATTGCTGGCAGATTGCCAAACCTATCGCACCATCGCTTTGTCACAGCTTTCAAAAGAGGAATTAGGTTTATGAGCCCCCGTCCACAGCAGGAACGCAAAAAATTAACCAGAGACGAGCAAAGCCAGACGGTAAAAAACCTTTTTGCTTCCACCAAACGATATTGGTTCTTTTTCCTTCTCGCCGCCGTTTTGGTTTTAGTCACGGTCATTATTTCCATTCTGGCCCCGAATTTTGTCTCCGACATGACCAACGAGATTTCCGACAATGCCGCGGCAAGAAACATTGATATGGGGAAAATCGGCAATTATGTCTTGGTTTTGGCCATCATGTATGTCGCCTCAGCAATCTGCTCTTATTTCTCCTCTTTCATCATCACTTCCACCACCCATCGCTACGCCAATCAATTACGAAAGAGCATCAGCGCGAAAATCAATCGCATCCCTCTTTCTTATTTCGACAGCACCCAAATTGGCGACATTCTTTCCCGGGTCACCAACGATGTCGACAATCTATCTTCTTCTATCGACACCTCCATCTCTTCTTTGCTAAGCGCCATTTTCATGTTGGTCGGTTCTTTAATTGGTATGTTCGTGAATTGCTGGCAACTTGCCTTGGTGGCCTTGATTTCCATCCCGTTGATGTTGCTTTTTATTGCTTTGATCATGAAAGTGGCGATGCCTCAATTTATCAAACGCCAGACCCAAGTTGGCGTCGTTCAGGGGGCGGTAGAGGAAAAATTCTCTGGTCAGCTGGTCATCAAACTGTTTAATGCCGAGGAGGAGCAAGACCAATCTTTCGAAAAGAAAAATCAAAAATTAGGGAATTTGATTTTCCGAGCCCAATTCTTCGGCGGACTGATGAATCCGATCACATCTTTGATTTCTTATCTTTGCTATGGAGCTGTCATTGTCGTCGGGGGAATTTTAATCGCCCAAGAGACGCCGGGGATCAGTTTAGGCACGATTGCGGCCTTCATGATCTACGTCCGTCTTTTCCAACAGCCATTCACCCAGATTTCTCAGGCTTTGAATATGCTTCAAAGCGCCCTTGCGGCCGGCAAACGAGTCTTTGATTTCCTCAACGAGAAAGAATTCTCTGACGAAAGCGACGTCTCGACGAAACTGTTGTTGGCAGGCAAAGGCGTTTCTGGTGAAGTGAAATTTGAGAACATTCACTTCTCTTATGACCCATCGCGCGAAATTATCCATGATTTTTCCGCTGAAGTAAAACCAGGCATGAAAGTGGCTATCGTTGGCCCGACTGGGGCAGGGAAAACCACGATGGTCAATCTTTTGATGCGGTTTTATGAAATCAACGAAGGGAAGATTGAAATCGATGGGGTCTCCACCAAGGAGATGAAGCGGGAAGAGATTCATCATATTTTCGGCATGGTTTTACAAGATACGTGGGTTTTTGAGGGAAGCATTCGTGATAATTTGGTCTATAACACCCCGAACGTCACCGAGGAAGAAATCCAAGAGGTCTTAAAAGAAGTCAAGTTGGATTATTATGTCTCTACTTTGCCAGGCGGAATCGATTATCCAATCAAAGACGCGAATTCTCTTTCTAGCGGGCAAAAGCAGCTCATCACGATCGCTCGGGCGATGTTACGTAAATCGCCGATGATGATTCTTGATGAAGCCACTTCCAATGTTGACACACGAACGGAGGAAGTGATTCAAGAAGCGATGGACAAATTGACCAAAGGGAGAACCTCCTTTGTCATCGCCCATCGCCTATCGACCATCCGAAATGCAGATTTGATTCTTGTCATGAAAGATGGCAATATCGTGGAGCAAGGCAATCACGAAGAATTGATGGCCAAGAATGGTTTCTATGCCTCTTTGTACAATTCTCAATTTGCCTTTGAATAAAATGATGATGGAAAACAACGATTATTTAGTGACAGCAAGGGCCGCCAACGACCAAATCAGGGCGATTGCCATTACGAGCAAAAACCTCGTGGAGGAAAAACGAAAACTCCATAACCTTTCTCCGATCGCAGGAGCTGCCATCGGACGCTTGATGTCTGCCGCCTTGATGATGGCCGATTGGCTGAAAAACGAGACCGACACATTAACCATTGAGATTGCCGGCGAAGGAAAACTCTCCCATCTTACCGCCGTTTCGAATAACAAAGGCGAGGTTCGAGGCTATGTCTCAAATCCCGATGTTGTCCTTCCTCCGAACGCTTCCGGGCATTTAAATGTCGGGGGCGCGATTGGCAAAGGGCATATGACTATCATTCGTGATTTGGGGTTAAAGACGCCATACGTGTCTCAATTAAATCTCGTCAGCGGAGAGATTGCCGAAGACCTTACTTATTATTTCGCTCAATCAGAACAAACTCCTTCTGCCGTCGGATTGGGAGTCCATTTTGACAAAGAGACAGTCGAAGTCAACCATGCCGGAGGTTTCATCATCCAGCTGATGCCAAATACCAACGAAGAAACGATCGCCCGCCTAGAAGAGAATTTAAAAAATATCCCTTCGGTGACAACGATGCTTGAAAAGAACGGCGATTCACCAGAAAAACTCCTTCAGGAAGTCTTAGCCGGTTTTGATCTTGTCTTCGAGAAAAAGAAAGACGTGCGTTGGAAATGCAATTGCAACGAGGAACGAGGAGAGAGAATCCTCACTTCCCTAACGAGGAAAGAATTGTTGGAGATTCTCGATGAGGGAAAGCCGGTGGAAATGAATTGTTCTTTCTGCGGAAAACAATACACGTATTCCTTAAGTGAGATCAGAAACATTCTCGCCAAGAAAGGGGTAGTCACGAATGAGTGATTTTAAAAACACCCAAGAAGGGACCATGAAATGGACATTGGATTCGGTCAGTAAAGAGACCAATCACCCCTTCTTGAATTTCTATACTCTTCATTACACGGTAGACCAGGCAGATGGGCAAAAGAATTATCAATATTATGTCGCTTCTCGTAAGGAAGCGGATACGATGCGTCCCCGCACCAAGGATTTCAAAAAACCAGACGCCGTGATTATCGGACTTTATAAAATCGAAGACGGCGAGGTCTCGATTCTCATGACCAAACAATTCCGCCCGGCCTTAGGAACCTATGTTTTTTCGATCGTCGCCGGTTTGATCGACGAAGGCGAGGATGTCTTTCAAGCCGCCATACGAGAGGCTCACGAAGAAGCCGGAGCCAAAGAGATCACCGACTTGGAAATTCTCACCCCGATTAGTCCCACTTCGACGGGAATGTCAGATGAAGAAGATGCTTTCTTGATGGCCAGAGTCATTTCTTTAGAAAACAACGATCTCGAGGAATTTGAAGACATCTCCTCTTCTTTTGTGACTCTAAAAGAATGTCAGGAGATGTTCCAAGACCCAAAATACACCTTCGCTTTGAATGCCAGGCTTTGGATTCATTACATGATTGCTCGTTTTGGGGTCAAATAAGCGTCAAATTTTAAAAAAAGAAAAGGGCTTAGGAAATTCCTCAAGCCCTTCTTCTTTCGTCTCAGTTTAAGCGTGCAATGCGCTTAATTCAATCAAGCACTCCTGAGGGACGCCAAGATTCTTCCAACCCTCAATTTCCACTAGGTTAATCAAAGTCAAGGCCGCGACAGGGAGGCCTCCCGCTTTGACAATAAGATCTTCGAGGGCTCTAAGGGATCCTCCGGTGGCCAATAAATCGTCGATCATCAAAACCCTCTGCCCAGGTCGGAAGGAATTGGCGGGGATTTGAAGTTTTGCGGTGCCATATTCTAGGTCATACTCGACTTCATAGGTCTTGCCAGGGAGTTTACCTGCTTTTCTGGCCATGACAAAACCAAGACCCATTTTATAAGCCAACGCAGAGCCGAAGACAAAACCTCGGGCTTCCGGGCCGACAATCACGTCGGGATGATATTTCTCCGCTAACTTAGCGAAGTCGTCGATGCAAGATTGAAATGCTTTCGGATCGTCCAACAAAGGAGAGATGTCTTTAAAGGAAATTCCTTTCGTCGGGAAATCAGGAGTGACGCTGATGAATTTAGAGTAGTCCATTTGTTTTATTTCTTCCTCACAGATGACTATTATAGACTGATTTTTGGCCTATTTAACACATTAAATTTACTTTTAAAAAACGTTAATGGTTGCGAAAGGGTTTATGGTAAAATAAAAGGCTGAAAAGAGGCTTAAGTTATGGATTTGTCTAAATATCCAAATGTCACCTTGCTTGACCATCCTTTGCTCAAGCACAAAATCAGCATCCTCAGAGACAAAACGACTGGGACGAATGAATTTCGCCGGGTCGTGAAAGAAATCGCCATCATGGAAGGATATGAAGCCTTGCGTGATTTGCCGACCGAATTACTGGAAATCGAGACCCCGATCGAAAAAACCAAACAGCCTTTCGTCTCAGGAAAAACTCTTTGTTTCGTTCCTATTCTCCGCGCTGGCTTAGGAATGGTCGATGGCTTGACTTCCTTGGTCCCTTCCGCGAAAGTTGGACACATCGGTCTATATCGTGATGAAGTCACTCATCAGCCCCATGAATATTATTGCAAGCTCCCTTACGATTTAGATCAAAGAGAGGTTTATGTGGTTGATCCAATGTTGGCCACAGGGGGATCGGCGATCGACGCGCTTACTTTATTGCAAAAACATGGCGCAAAGCATCTTCACTTCATTTGCATCATCGCCGCGCCAGAAGGGGTTGAAGCCTTCGTCAAAGCCTATCCGGATGTCCCGTTGACCATTGGGGCATTGGATCGCGAACTTAACGAAAACGCTTATATCTGTCCTGGACTCGGGGATGCCGGAGACCGCATCTTCGGAACCGTAAAATAAACCGTCAAAAATCCTAAAAACGTCTGCAAAACGGACGTTTTTTTCTTTAAACGTGCGAAGAGATCGAGTCTGTGATTTGCTGACAAGCGCGTTCGCAAATGAAATTAAAATGGTCGCCGCAACGTTCTAGATTACTCACTAAATTCAAATAGATATTCGAATTGCTAGGAGAGCATTGCCCACAGGAAAGACGCTTCATGTGTTCCTCGACCATGAGGGTACGTTGTAAATCAATTTCATTTTCTTTTTGCCGCGATAATCGCAATAGAGGAAGGTTTGGCTTTTCGACCAGTTCTTTTGCGTTGGCGTATTGTTCGTTCAATAAACGCTTCATCACGTCAATTTCTAATTCGACGGATGGCGAAAATTCCAATCCTTCCTCCACCGCTACTGCGGTGTATTTGACCAGGTTGTCTGCGACTTCGCTGAGGCGGACGATATCGGCCAGATCTAAAGCCATATTGCTGACTCTTCGCTTGACTTGTTCTGAAACTTCCGAAGAAATCAGTTTGACGTTAAAGGCGGTGAGGTTTCTGCTCATGAGGAGGATTTCTCCTTCTTCTTTCTTAATTCGGGAGGAGGCGTTGATGTCTTTTTTCACGAAAGCGGCAATGGAATCGTTAAGGTTGTGCATGGCTTTTTCCGCGATGAGATGATAGAAGCGGATCGATTCTGAAAAGGCGATCGCGGGCGTGGACAAAAAGCGTTCATCGATCAGTTCATTGTTTGTTTTTGTCATTTTCTTCTTTTCGCGAACGACAAATTCCGAAAGTTTAACGAAAAGCTTAATGCACGGCAGGAAAAGAATCGTGTTAACGACATTAAAGAACGTGTGGAACATCGCGATTTGCCATTGTGGGGAATGAGGGAAAAGGGAAGCGAAAGTCAAATCATTAAAAGAAGGGAAACAGAGCAGGAAAACAAAGAAAATCACGGATCCAAATAGATTAAAGAGGAAATGGATAAAGGCTGCGCGTTTGCCGTTGGTGCTGCTTCCGATGGAAGAGATCAGTGTCGTTGAAGTAGAGCCGATATTGGTGCCCAAAATCAAATAAAACACGGCATTTCCTCCACCGCCGAAAACACCGCCAGCCATGGCAATGGCAATGACGATGGAAGTAATCGCTGAGGAAGATTGGAAAAGCACAGTGGCGAGAATGCCAAACAAAAACAAGAGGAATGGATGACTCAAATTGGCGATGAAGGCATTGATTTGCTCATGGGATTCAAGAATCGACTGCATATTGTCCTTCATCACCGCGAGACCTAGGAAAAGGAGACCCAAACCAGAGATTAACAAGCCCACGTCCCCCACCCTTTCGCTCTTTTTGCCGAAAAACATGAAAGCCAAAATGCCAATTAAAGTCAAGGCGATGACGATTTCGGAGAAC
>Ga0256404_1010135_pt1 | contig 13166 bp, 9 predicted proteins | sample RumenRJG_01DNA_FD_185990 | JGI IMG/M metagenome (GOLD analysis project Ga0256404, IMG submission 185990) | Bovine rumen microbial communities from Lethbridge, Alberta, Canada - RJG_01 | ecosystem: Host-associated > Mammals > Digestive system > Stomach > Rumen | place: Canada: Alberta | collected...
TTACCAATTCGTCAATTTTATGAAAGGTTTTTCGAAAGAAATCAAGATAGCTGTCACCGCAATTATTGCTATTGTGGTTATTTATTTAGGCGTTATATTTTTAAAAGGAATAAAGTTTTCTAAATCATCCAATATCTTTTATGTTGAGATGAATGATGTGAATGGACTTGCCGCATCTGCTCCCGTATTGGCTAATGGTGTTCAGATTGGTCTTGTGAATTCTGTGCGTTTTGTTTCCGACAAACAGAACGTACTGTTGACTGTTGAATTTGATGAAGGTGTGAAAATACCTAAAGGCAGCAGTGCTTCTTTAACGAAAGAAATGCTTGGGGCGGCGAAATTGAAAATAAATCTTGGGGATTTGAAAAATGGATTCATGCAAGTGAATGACACTATCTATGGAACTTCTTCCACTGATATCTTGAGTGCTGCTGGGGAACTTGCCCCTCAATTGGAAACGATGATGAGTAAGATCGACACATTGCTTTCTGCTGTTACCGTGCTTGTTACTAATCCCTCAATCACGAATTCTTTGTATAATGTGCAGTCGCTTACCCAAAATGTTCAGTCGGCTTCCAAGGCATTGCCTGAGATGATGAGTCATTTCGATATGATGTCGGATAACTTGTACAATATGTCTTCTGGTTTGTCGTCGGCTTCAGGGCAGGTCACATATGTGATGGATGATGCAAAAGATATGATGGCCAACCTTAAGAGTGCATCGCAGTCTGTTGAAAATCTTTGTGTTGACATGAACGGGAAAGTTCCAAATATACTTAATTCCGTCAATGATATAGGCACTAACCTTTCGCTCACAACTGAAAAACTGAAAGAGGCAGAGCTGGATCAGTTGATCTCTAACCTTAATGTGTCTGTCAACAATCTCAACTCGTTGACTGCCTCGTTAAATGACATAATGAATAACCAAGAGTCCACACTCGGTAAAATCTTATATGACCCTGATGTGTATAACAAGTTGGATTCCACACTGGAAAATGCATCAAAATTACTTGAGGATTTGAAAAGTCATCCCAAAAGGTATGTCCACTTCTCGTTGTTTGGGAAAAAGGATAAATGATGCGTTCATAGACTTGTTTTTTGCCTCTGATTTTAATGCTGAAAATAAGGTTTGTTTATATTACGTCTAAATAATCAGATGCCTTGTCTTGTAAATTTTACACTTATAAAATCTTATATATTTCAATGGTTTGGAATGTTATTTTACGAGGTGAAACAGGTTCTTTTTTAACTTAATTAATCCAACAACTCTTTGAATCATAGGCTAATAATATTACACAATAAGCAAAGTGACAACCGATTTTACTAATTTGTAATTTATTGAAAGGGAATAGGTTATTTGAATATGCCTTAAGACACTGAAAATTTAGTTTTGGTAACTAAAAAAAAATGTCTAAATTTGCAGTGTAGAAACATGGAAAGAGAGTCTTTTATCAGATTCACAAACTAACATTTTAAGATGAATTTTGACCCTAAAACAAAATGGGAGGAGTGTCGTGAGATTATTCGGCAGAATGTCTCCCCAGAACAATATGAGCTCTTGTTCGCATACACTGAATTCAAGTCGTATGCCGACAATCAGCTTATTTTGTCTATTCCCAGTCAGTTCATCTATGATATGTTGGAGAAAGATGAATATGTGAATCTGATTGCTGCTACATTAAAAAGGGTATTTGGAAAGAAAATCAACCTTAGTTATAGCATCACGGTTGTTAAGCGTCCAGAGAATAGAATCATAATAGAGTCAGCAAACAAACCAAATGTGGTCAATGGGAAGCCTGGCTCAAACTCGAATACTTCTCCAGACTTTATCGTACCTGAAGCTGATGAACTGGACTCACAACTTCATGTCGGATACACTTTTGACACATTTATTGAAGGTGAGAGTAATAAACTTGCACGTTCTATAGGTCAAGCTATATCATTGAATCCGGCTAAGACTTTCAATCCTTTTTTTGTGTTCGGTCCTTCTGGGTGCGGTAAAACGCATCTTGTAAATGCCATCGGATGGAGCGTGAAAGAACAACATCCAGAGTTGAAGGTGCTTTATCTGTCAGCCCATCTTTTTATGGTCCAGTTCACAGATTCATGCCGTCAGAACAAATCCAATGATTTCATCAATTTCTATCAGGGCATTGACGTGCTGATATTGGATGATGTTCAAGAACTGTCAGGCAAGGCTCGCACTCAAGATGCATTTTTCCATATATTCAATCATCTGCACATGAATGGAAAGCAGATTATTCTAACAGCTGACCGTCCTCCTGTGAAGATTGAAGGGCTGGAAGATCGCTTGCTCACCCGTTTCAAGTGGGGGCTGCAGGCTGAAATCGAAAAGCCAACGAAGTCATTACGTAAGAAGATCCTTTGCAATAAGGTCAAGAAAGAAGGATTGGAAATTCCTGAGAGTGTCATTGACTATATATCAAATAACCTTGACAATAACATTCGTGATCTTGAGGGAATTATTCGTTCATTGATGGCTTATTCCGTGGTCTATAATTGCGATGTGTCACGGGAGTTGGTCGACAAAATTATTCCAAATTATGTTGAAAAGAATGATGAGAAGCTGAATACATCAGATATCAAGAAGGCCGTTTGTGAATATTTCAAGGTTAATGAAGATGTCTTGTGTTCCAGCAGCCGGAAGCAGGAAATCGTTTATATGAGGCAGCTGACGATTTATTTGGCTAACAGGCATACCGAAGACTCACATGTGCAAATCGGTAAAATGATTGGAGGACGAAACCATTCCACTGTCATTCACTCTATTAAGCAGGTAAATAACCTAATTGACACCGAGCCTAAAACAAAGACCGACATAGAATCAATTGAAAAATACCTGAATTTATAACAAATAAAAACCGGATATAAAATCCGGTTTTTTCTTTTTATGGAGGTGGCTAATGAACAGTTTTGGGTTAAAGGAATCCCTGGCTTTTCAGTGCTTTAACCATCCCTTCCGACATGGTTTCGTTGTCTTTTTTAGTGTATCTGCAATCAGTGAACACTTGAGCCAAAGTGCTTTTTTTATTGATTTCCACAAATTCTTTGTTCTCCTTCAGTGATTCTTTGAGTGCATATATATCATTTAGTGATTGTTCGTCGTAATCTTTATAAGTGTTTTGATGGATAATACCTTTCAAAGGCAGGCGGTCTGGCTGGTTTGGGCTCTCATCTGGCCACCCCAAACAGATAGTCGCAATCGGAAATGTGAGTTTTGGCATGTTCAACACCCTTATGATTTCTTCAGGATTATATACCGTTGTACCCAGATAACATGTTCCAAGTCCTTCTTCTTCGGCTAATGTGCAGAAATTCTGGGTGAAAAGCAATGTGTCACTCATTGCATTGATAAATGACAGGAAATTATCGTAACCAGGTGCGGCATCTCTATATTCGCACCATTTTGTAAACCTGTTGAAGTCTGCGCAAAATGTCAGAACGACTGGTGCTTTAATCATTGGTTGATTGAAATGCAATGGAGCCAATTCTTCTTTTACTTTCTCGTCTTTTGTTATGATGACGCTGTATAACTGCATATTGCCCATGGTGGCAGCTCGAGCCGCAGTCTCAATCAGATTATTGAGAAGGTGGTCTGAAACATCTTCTTTTTTGAATTTTCTTATTGTCCGTCTGTCTTTGATTGTTGTCATATTATTTTGTTTTTTTATTTTACAAAATTACTAAAATAAACTATAATAGTCAAATATTATTGAATTCTTTTAATGCGAAAAATTCCGGATGGTGAAACAGCCCAATGCTTTAAATATAGTTATATTATTGATTTTGTGTACAATAGTAATTTTGTGTGGATAACTTTTGCTGTTTGTGGATAACTTTTGCTCTGTAGTTTTTGTCAATTGAAAAAACTCTTGTAGATTTGCAACGAATTTGTCTAAGTTAGTATTACATGATTCTACACCTTTGGCGGATAATCAATAAGCGTATTCCTTATCCGTCAACTTTATCTAATTAAAGACAAACAATTAACTAATTATTCATTTCAAAATGGAAAACGGTAAAACCTATTCTTATGAAGAAGCATTTGCAGCTTCCTTGAAATATTTTGACGGTGATGAGCTTGCTGCCAGAGTATGGGTTAACAAGTATGCGATGAAAGACTCTTTCGGTAATATTTATGAGAAATCACCGGAAGACATGCATTGGCGTATTGCAAATGAAATTGCCAGAATAGAACGGAAATACCCTAATCCGATGTCTCCTCAACAGGTATTTGATTTGCTCGATCATTTCAAATATATTGTTCCGGCAGGAAGTCCTATGACTGGCATAGGAAACCATTTCCAGATTGCTTCTTTGTCGAACTGCTTTGTTGTTGGGCTTGATGGTGATGCTGATTCCTACGGAGCCATCATTCGTATTGACGAAGAGCAGGTGCAGTTGATGAAACGTAGAGGTGGAGTGGGGCATGACCTGTCACATATCCGTCCAAAAGGCTCTCCTGTGAAAAATTCTGCCTTGACTTCCACGGGGTTGGTTCCATTTATGGAGCGCTATTCTAACTCAACACGTGAGGTTGCCCAAGATGGACGACGTGGGGCTTTGATGTTGACGGTGTCTATCAAGCACCCAGATTCAGAAGCCTTTATCGATGCAAAAATGACAGAAGGCAAAGTCACAGGAGCTAATGTTTCGGTGAAAATTGACGATGATTTTATGAAGTGTGCCACTACAGGCATGCCTTATATTCAAAAGTTCCCGATTGACTCTGATAATCCTATGGTGGAGAAGGAAATTGATGCGTCGCAGTTATGGAGGAAAATTGTTCATAATGCCTGGAAATCTGCTGAACCGGGTGTGCTTTTCTGGGACACAATCCTTCGTGAGTCTATTCCTGATTGCTATGCCGACCTGGGATATCGAACGGTTTCAACCAATCCTTGTGGTGAAATTCCGCTATGTCCTTACGATTCATGCCGCCTTCTGTCCATCAATCTATTTTCTTACGTTGACAATCCATTTACAAAATACGCTACGTTCAATTATGAATTGTTCCGTATGCATGTTCGTCTTGCCCAGCGGATTATGGATGACATCATCGACCTTGAGCTTGAGAAGATAGAGCAGATTATGGAAAAGATTAAATCTGATCCGGAATCTGAGGAGGTGAAAAGCTCAGAGCTTCACTTGTGGCAGAAAATATATGACAAGAGCGGAAAAGGACGTCGTACTGGTGTCGGGATTACTGCAGAAGGTGATATGATTGCTGCCATGGGGTTGACATACGGTACACCAGAGGCCACTTATTTTGCAACTGATGTTCATAAAAACATAGCGGTAGAAGCCTATAAGTCTTCCGTGCAGTTGGCTAAAGAACGTGGTGCTTTTGCCATTTATGATGCAGAAAGAGAAAAAGTGAATCCTTTTATCAATCGATTGAAAGGGGTGGATCCTTCTCTCTACAGCAACATGACAAAATATGGTCGTCGCAACATCGCATGTCTGACTATTGCTCCAACAGGAACAACCAGTTTGATGACTCAAACCACTTCTGGCATCGAGCCGGTGTTCATGCCAGTGTATAAACGTCGTAGGAAAGTAAACCCGAACGATACGAATGTGCATGTGGATTTTGTGGATGAAAGCGGTGACTCTTTTGAAGAATATATTGTCTATCATCCAAAGTTCCTCGTTTGGATGAAAGCCAACAATATTGATACCACAAAAAAATATACTCAACAGGAAATTGACGAATTGGTTCAAAAGTCACCTTATTATAAAGCTACCGCGAACGACGTTGACTGGCATGAGAAGGTGAGGATGCAGGGTGCCATTCAAAAGTGGGTGGATCATTCTATATCAGTGACTATCAATTTGCCAAACAACGTATCTGAAGAATTAGTGAATGAATTGTATGTTGAGGCTTGGAAGTGTGGTTGTAAAGGGTGTACGGTGTATCGTGATGGCTCTCGTGCCGGAGTCCTGATTGCTGCGGACAACAAAAAGAAAGACGAAAAGAAAAATAACGGCATTCCTGAAGGCTGTATGCCTAATGTCACTGAGGTTCGACCAAAAAGCTTGGAATGTGATGTTGTGCGTTTCCAGAACAACAAGGAGAAGTGGGTGGCATTTGTCGGACTGCTTGACGGCTATCCTTATGAGATTTTCACAGGTGTGCTTGATGATGAGGATGGCATTGCGTTGCCTAAGACTGTCTCCAAAGGGCACATTATTAAAAATGTTGATGAAAATGGTGTGAAACGCTATGATTTCCAGTTCGTGAATCGTCGTGGCTATAAAACAACAATTGAAGGTTTGTCTGAAAAGTTCAATAAAGAGTATTGGAATTATGCAAAACTTATTTCTGGTGTATTGAGATACCGCATGCCATTGACCAATGTGATCAAACTTGTCAGTTCGCTTCAGCTTGAAAGTGAAAATATCAATACTTGGAAGAATGGTGTGGAGCGTGCACTCAAAAAATATGTTCAGGACGGTACGGAAGCAAAAGGACAGAAATGCCCGAATTGTGGACATGAGTCACTCGTCTATCAAGAAGGCTGCCTGATTTGCAAAGAATGCGGTGCATCCAGATGTGGATGATTATTAGTGAGATTTTCATTCATTCCATTTCTATATATTTTCCGTTCAGCGCATTGGGGGGTGCCCCTTTGCGCTGATTAATATTAAAACAACGATGAAAAATATTATAGTACTTTCCAAACTTCGGTTTTATGCCTTTCATGGTGTTCTTTCTCAGGAGAAGTCCGTGGGGCACATTTTTGTTGTCTCCTTGAGAATCTCATGTGATTTTAAAAAAGCCATGATAAATGATAAAGTTAAAGACACGGTAAATTATGGCGAGGTGTATGAGATTGTGAAATCGGAAATGGATAAGCGGTCCAAGTTGATGGAACACTTGGCTTGTAGGATTCTCCATAGGATTTTCACGAATTTCAGTTCTGTGGATAGCGTTTTTATCAGTATCATTAAAGAGAATCCTCCTATCAATTCCGACAGTGATGGATGTGGTGTTGAAATAGAAATGTCCAGAACTGAAAATGACAGCTTGTCTTCATCTGTTGGTTTGACATATTGATTTGTTATCCGTTTTTTTATTAGCAATAATCGAGATTTTTAATTGTCTTGATGATTTTATTAAGTGAGATTCCTGTTTCTCACTTTTTTTTGCTAATTTTGCATTTTAGAATTCTTAAGTAATAACATAACTAACTATGAGCGCATTAAAAACTGCCAAAATGTCGAATTACCGTTGGGTGATTTGTGCAATGTTGTTTTTTGCAACAACTGTGAACTATCTTGACAGGCAAGTTCTGTCACTGACCTATCCGGGTAATGGAGGTATTCAGGAAGAGTTTGGATGGAGTGATGATCAGTATGGTTCCATTACTGCCGTCTTTTCCATTTTCTATGCTGTCTGCATGCTTTTCGCTGGAAAATTTATTGATTGGATGGGCACAAAGAAGGGCTATCTGTGGTCTATCTTTATTTGGAGTACGGGTGCTGTGCTTCATGCTTTCTGTGGTATTCTTACCTCTGGAATAGAGGTTGGAGAGTGGACCGGCTCCTTCTCGGGGGCTCTTGATGCCATAAGATCTTTTAAAGCTTCTGGTGGAGCGGCTGCTGCTTTGGCCATCTCTTCCATGAGTGTTTGGTTGTTTTTAGGTGCCCGCTGTATTTTGGCATTAGGTGAGGCTGGTAACTTCCCTGCTGCCATCAAAGTGACAGCTGAATATTTCCCAAAGAAAGACCGTGCTTATGCCACAGCGATTTTCAATAGTGGTGCCAGTGTGGGTGCCCTTATCGCTCCATTCACAATTCCAATCCTCGCCAAATTGTTCGGTTGGGAAATGGCATTTATAGTTATTGGTGCTTTGGGATATGTTTGGATGGGCTTCTGGATTTTCCTTTACAAGAAACCTTCTGAAAACAAACGCGTGAATGATGCCGAGCTTACTTATATCAACCAAGATGCTGAAACAGATGGCGATCCGAAGGATGCCAATGATGAAGGACCTCAAATCAGTTTTATGAAGTGCTTCACTTATAAGCAGACCTGGTCATTTATCGTTGGTAAGTTCATGACCGATGGAGTTTGGTGGTTCTTCCTCTTCTGGACGCCTGCTTATCTGAAGTCTCAGTTTAACATCAACCCTACCGACATGGAGGGTATGGTGCTGATTTTTGTTCTTTATTTGATTACAATGCTCAGTATATTGGGAGGAAAACTGCCGACCCTCTTTATTAACAAAGGTATGAATCCGTATGCTGGTCGAATGAAGGCAATGCTTATTTTTGCTTTCTTCCCATTGCTGGTGCTTATCGCACAACCTCTTGGCAGCATTTCCCCGTGGTTCCCAATCATCATTATCGGTATTGCTGGTGCAGCACATCAAAGCTGGTCGGCTAATATTTTCTCCACTATTGGTGACATGTTCCCGAAATCTGCAATTGCCACAATTACGGGTATTGGTGGTATGGCTGGTGGTATCGGTTCGTTCATCATTCAGAAAGGTGCTGGTGCTTTGTTCACTCATGCTGAGGAATTGGGTAGTGGGTTCACTTTTGCTGGATTTGAAGGCAAGCCGGCAGGCTATTTCATTGTATTCTGTGTTTGTGCTGTAGCCTACCTGCTGGGGTGGGTGATAATGAAAGCGCTTGTTCCAAAGTATAAACCGATTATTGTGGAATAATATTTCTTTTGCAAATACGATTAATCATTTGATAGTTGACCTGGAATGGATAATGTCCGTTCCAGGTTTTTCTTACCTTGAAATACATTAAATATACAATAAATATTCATATATTTGACTGATTTTGAATAAATATCCAAATCTGTTGAAAAAAGATTTGATGTTGTCATATATTTTTTGTAAATTTGCATTTGTTTATAAGTATGTGTTTTTAAGGTAATAATATCATTGCTTCAACAAGAAGTTTATTCAGTCAATTCTTCTTTTTATCTAAGGTAAAAAATATTCAATCATAAAATTTGTCATAAGATATGGAAAATATTCCAGAAGCATTAAAACTGTTGGCTGTAGGTATGCTTACAGTATTTGCAATTCTGCTTATTGTAATTTATTTGGGCAAATTCCTTATTGCAATTGTAAATAAGATTGCTCCAGAAGAGTCACAAAAAAAGTCTCCGACACCTTCGGTTACTGCGGTTGACGCCAACACTAAGTCAATCATCAATGAGGCTGTAAAACAATTGACCGCCGGAAAAGGTCGTGTGATGAATATCAAGAAATTATGAATAAAAATATAAAGAAATGAGCAAAGAAGTAAAATTCAGTCTGGTTTTTCGTGACATGTGGCAGAGTGCAGGTAAATATCAGCCACGTGTAGACCAACTTCTCAAGGTTGCACCTGCTATTATCAAGATGGGGTGTTTTGACCGTGTGGAGACTAACGGAGGAGGTTTTGAGCAGGTGAATCTTTTGTATGGAGAGAACCCGAACAAATCAGTTAGGGAATGGACTAAGCCTTTCCATGAGGCGGGCATACAAACTCACATGTTGGACCGTGCATTGAACGCACTGCGTATGAGTCCATGTCCAAAAGACTTGCGTCAGCTTTTCTATAAAGTGAAAAAAGCTCAGGGCACTGACATAACACGTATTTTCTGTGGTTTGAACGACACTAGAAATATTATTCCTTCTATTCAATATGCTAAAGCAGCAGGAATGATAGCTCAGGCATCTCTTTGCATGACTCATTCTCCAATCCATACCGTGGATTATTATGTCAATATGGCAAAAGTCTTGATTGATGCTGGTGCCGATGAAATCTGTCTTAAGGATATGGCCGGTATCGGTCGCCCAGAGTCACTTGGCAAGATTGTAAAAGGTATCAAAGCTTACAAGAAGGACATTATCATCCAATACCATTCTCATTCTGGACCAGGTTTCAACATGGCTAGCATTCTTGAGGTATGCAAAAACGGATGTGATTATGTTGACACAGCAGTCGCTCCATTGGCTTGGGGTACAGGACATGCCGACATTATCGCAGTTCAGGAAATGTTGAAGGATGCAGGCTTCAAAGTGAAGGAAATCAATATGGAAGCCTACATGGAAGTTCGCAGCCAGATTCAAGAAATGATGGATGATTTCCTTGGCTATTATTGTCCAGAACTCAACCGTATCAACAATTCCCTTCTTGTGAAGCCAGGACTTCCTGGTGGTATGATGGGGTCGCTGATGACTGACCTTGAGGAGAATCTCCGCTCACTCAATAAATGGAAATCCAAACATGGTGAGAAAGAACTTACAACAGATGAGCTTCTTATCAAATTGTTTGACGAGGTTGCATACGTATGGCCTAAGGTTGGTTATCCTTGTCTGGTCACACCTTTCAGTCAATATGTGAAGAATTTGGCATTGATGAATGTGATGCAGATGGAGAAAGGCAAAGAGCGTTGGTCAATGATTGCAGATACTATCTGGGACATGATACTTGGAAAAGCGGGACAGCTTCCTGGCCCAGTTGCTCCTGAGCTTGTGGAAATGGCAAAAGCTGAAGGGCGTAAGTTTATGGATACAGATCCTCAGGAGAACTATCCAGACAACCTCGATGATTATCGTTATAAAATGGCTCAGAAGGGTTGGGAGCTTGGAGAAGATGATGAGGAACTGTTCGAATATGCCATGCACCCGACTCAGTATGAGGCATATAAGAGTGGTAAAGCTAAGGCAGACTTTGAAGCTGACCTAGCAAGACGTAAGGCTGAGAAGAACGCACCGGCTGCAGGAGCAAATCTCCCTGAAAGCATTACAGTGAATGTAAATGGTCAGAATTATAAAGTTGACATTGCTTATGGAGATAATGTTCCATCAACTTCTGCCGCACAAGATAATGCAGCACAAGCTCCTGCAGGAGAAGGCGCTGACCTGTTGGCTCCTCTGGAAGGTAAGTTCTTCAGGGTGAAAGATACAGGTGAGACCCCTAAGAATGTGGGTGATGCTGTTAAAGAAGGTGACGTGGTAGGCTATATTGAGGCAATGAAAACTTATAATGCCATCAAAGCAGACCGTGACGGTGTGATTACTGCTATTCTCGTCAATTCAGGTGATTCTGTTGAGGAGGATGATGTCATTATGAAAATTGGATAAAGATTAAGATTATGTCTGAAATATTTCAAAATTTATATGAGATGACTGCCATTGGCGACTTGGTTGCCAATCCGTCTTTTCTCTTGATGTATGCCATCGCATTCCTTCTTCTATATCTGGGCATTGTGAAACACTATGAGCCGTTGCTTTTGATTCCAATTGCTTTTGGTGTATTGATTGCCAATTTCCCTGGTGGAGAAATGGGAGTGTTGCAGGCATCCGAAACCGGACTTATTATTAAGGACGGTCATGAGTATAATATTTGGGAAATGTCATTGCCTGAAATCGCACATGAGTTGGGCTTGATGAATTTCTTATATTATGCTTTGATTAAGACTGGTTTTCTTCCTCCTGTGATTTTCATGGGTGTGGGTGCGCTGACTGACTTCGGTCCGATGCTTAGGAATTTGCGTCTCTCTATCTTTGGAGCAGCTGCCCAATTTGGTATTTTCTTGGTGTTGATCTGTGCTGTGTTGATGGGCTTCACTCTGAAAGAAGCTGCTTCTCTCGGTATTATTGGAGGTGCAGATGGTCCTACGGCTATTTTCACTACCATCAAGCTGGCTCCTCAACTCCTTGGCCCAATTGCTATTGCCGCCTATAGCTATATGGCTTTGGTGCCTGTGATTATTCCATTGGTTGTCAAGTTGACTTGTACAAAGAAGGAGCTGAAAATCAACATGAAGGAACAAGACAAGAAGTTCCCGCCGAAGAACCAGATTAAGAACATGAGAACGGTGAAGATTATCTTCCCTATCGCAGTAACCACAATTGTTGCTATCTTTGTTCCAACAGCTGTGTCGCTTATCGGTATGCTCATGTTTGGTAATCTCTTGAAAGAGATTGGTTCTGACACCAGCCGTTTGTTTGACACAATCAGTAATTCCATTATGAATACAGCAACGGTGTTCCTTGGTTTATGTGTGGGTGCAACCATGACTTCTGAGGCGTTCCTCAACTGGACTACCATTGGAATTGTTATTGGTGGATTCCTTGCATTCGCACTTTCAATCACTGCTGGTATTTGCCTTGTGAAGTTGTTCAACTTGTTCACAAAAAAGAAAATCAATCCGCTCATTGGAGCCACAGGATTGTCTGCCGTGCCTATGGCAAGCCGTGTCTGCAATGATATCGCTACTAAATATGATCCGAAAAACCACGTACTGAACTATTGCATGTCTTCGAATATATCAGGAGTTATCGGTTCTGCAGTAGCCGCTGGTGTGCTGATTTCTTTCCTTGGATAAATCAGTAAATTCTTTATAGGAAACAATAGAGAGGTATGTTGTGGAACACACATGACTACCTCTCTTTATCTTTTATTATGAACAGATGAGATACACCCTTCTTTTCATTTTAATGTTGGTAACTTTGTTCACGAAAGCCCAAAGACACAACATCCAATATGACAACGAAACTGAATCGAAGTCAGATACGTTGACTTCGGATCAGGTGCGTGTGCTCAGCCAGATTCTTGACAATATGGTATTTGTGGATGGAGGGACATATAGAATGGGAGAAGGGGAGGATGAGATGGGTGTGTCTTTTAATGACAATGCTCCAAGCCATATTGTGAGCCTTGATCCATTTTTCATAGGTAAATATGAAGTCACTCAAGAAGAGTGGGAAGTCGTAATGGGGAATAATCCTTCATATTTTAAAGGAAATCGATTGCCCGTGGAAAATGTGAGTTTGGATGATTGCAAGCTGTTTGTTAACCGCTTGAATCAACTGACGGGTAAAACATTTCGTCTTCCAACAGAAGCGGAATGGGAATATGCGGCACGGGGCGGAAAGTATTCTATGTCCTATATCTATGCAGGAAGTGATTTTCCTGGCTCGGTTGCATGGTTTATTACCAATAGTAACCATGTCTCGCACGAGGTTGGAGCTAAAAGACCGAATGAATTAGGACTTTACGATATGTGTGGAAACGTTTCAGAATGGTGTTCGGACTTCTATTCACATGATTATTATAAACAAAGTCCCACTTTTAATCCCAAAGGTCCTACCTCGGGCATCAATCATGTAAACCGGGGTGGGGGA
>Ga0256404_1010136_pt1 | contig 13166 bp, 5 predicted proteins | sample RumenRJG_01DNA_FD_185990 | JGI IMG/M metagenome (GOLD analysis project Ga0256404, IMG submission 185990) | Bovine rumen microbial communities from Lethbridge, Alberta, Canada - RJG_01 | ecosystem: Host-associated > Mammals > Digestive system > Stomach > Rumen | place: Canada: Alberta | collected...
CTATCCACTGTAACCTTCATCGCGCTGCCGTTGCTGTCGCCGGTGCTGCCAAGATAGCTCGCATCAAAGCCGTAAACGCCGCCGCCGGTCTGAGGCGTATCGCTCGGAGTGCCGTCAACAGTCCACTGACCGTTTTCGCCGCCGGATTCGGAGTTGCTGTAGGTGCCGAAGCCCTCTTCGTACAGAAGCACGGTGGCGGGGAAATAGTTTATGCGGCACCATTCATAGCTGCTGTCGGAAAGCTGGATGATAGCGCGCAAGCCGGTGCTTGCATTCATGCTGCCGGGAGTGAAGCGCACGTGAACGTTTCCTTTGAGGTTAATGGCTTCGGCGCTGCATTCATGAACGGGATCGACATTCGGAAGCTCGAGGCAGTACTCGCTGTTTTGAATCTCGTTAAACGCGGTGTCGATATGAATAATGCGGCTGACACGGCTGTCTCCGAAGAATTCCGCCGTGCTCGCGGCCGAGAGCGTTGTGCCGAAATCATACGCAAAGCTTCTCTCGCGGATAGTGAGATCGCAGTGCGGCAGAGGAAGCTCGCGCACATCGTTTACATAAACGCCCGAGGTTTCATCGTCGCAGGCGGAGAAGGTGCAGGTTGCGCTATCGCTCGGAAGCAGCCCGTAGAGCCAGAACGCAAACAGCTTTCCGCTGCTGCCCGTGCAAACGTTCGAGTCAAAGTCGAAGCCGTGCATATACCAATAATTGCCGCTCCTGCTGTAGCTTGCGGACACGGTGATGTAACCGTTATTCTGCGAAGAAAACACGGGATCGCCGTTTGCATCAATTCCGGTGCAGTTGTAGCTTGTGGCATAAATGGCGAGATTATTGCCGAAGCAAAGATCGGAGGTCAGATAATCCTTGAAGCGTGTCTGGAGATCATAGACACTGCTTGTTGAATAAGCGCTTATCATCGCCGTATAGGTTCCGTCCGCTTCGAGGTAATAGGTTCTGTTTGCAACAAGCTCGCCCTCGGTGGGATCAAAGGGAGCGGGGGACGGCTCGACAATGGGAGTGGGAGTGGGGGTGGGCAAGGGTGGCGGAACGTCGCCCTGCGCATTCAGCGTAATGCCGTAATATCTAAGCCCCGCATCCGCGCCTGCGGGCGGATTGTAGGTACCGCCAACGGGCTTAACGGTGATCGCGCCGCCGCCCTTGATCAAGCAGGAGCTGTCGGTAAAGATGATGGGGCCGAGAAGGTTGTAGAGGTTCTGGATGCCGTAGTATTCGCTCGGATCATAGCCCTGCTGTAGCACCCAGCCGTATTTGCCGTCAAGCACATTTTGGTTCGTGTTCGCGGTCAGGGCGATCCTGAAATCGCGCACGAAATCGGAAGCGCTCATGCCGAGAACGGTGGGGCAGACCGTTTGGAAAGTATTGCGGCTGTTCTTTGCAAGCTCGTCAAGTATCGCTCTGAACACGGCGTTGCCCTGCGTGGACTGTGTGTAAAGATACTGGGAAAACAGCGAAACCTGCGCATAAAGCGCAAGAACGTCGGACAGGTCGTTTGACCAATCATACATCGAGTAGCCGTAATGCAGGTTTGCGTGCTGCGCAGCATATTCCTTAGGTGGATTAGCAAACGCATTGTAGGAGTATTCGCATCCGGTATAGTACATTATGCGGCTGAATATGCTCGAGCCGGGATAGCAGATCTCCTCGGCGGCGGCGCTCATGGTCTCGTTGATCCAGGAGTGACTGTTCGGAGCGTAATTATAGTGGATCATGTGCTGATACTCATGCACAAGCGTGCTGAAGGTATTTTCAACACCGTTGTTATTGTAGTAAACGCTCGGATAGGTGTCGATATGGATGATGGGCAGATTATTGTTGCCTGAAGAATAATCTCCGCTCCAGAAATAACCGCCGACATAGCCGGAGTTGGAACCGGGGGTCCAAGGATTAGCTTCCGTTACGTTATAATAGAGGATATTTACTCTGCCGTCGCCGTTTCCGATCCTGTGATCGCCGAACGAGTTGTTCATAGTATCGAACTTGCTTTCAAAGGCCTGCATTGCAGTTTGCGCATCGGCCGAGGAGAGAGGATAGCTGTTTGAACCGGAAGAAGAGGGTGTCCAAACATAGCAATGATCGCCCTTGGCAACCACCTTAAACTGGACAGTTGAGGTTGAAAATGGGGAATAGTAGCTGATTTTGAAATTTGCAGTATCGCCAACGTTATAGCTCGTGGCCTTCGTGCCGTCCCCATCAGGGGGAAGAGGCTTGTCGCCCATAAGCTTCCTTGCTTCCTCGGCAAGGTACTGATCCACATCGATCCGATACATTTCGTTGCTCGCGAATTCGCCCTCGCCGCGAGCATCAACCATATTAGCGCTGATCGTTGTATTGATAAGCCCGCTCATATTGCCGGTGCTCATCGAAGAGGAGGAGCTATCGCTCGGGTTGTAGATCACAACGTAGTCGCCCTCGTAGCCTCCCGCGGGGTCAACATCTATGGCGATGCTTTGGTCGTTGATCTGTCTGACGGGTGGGCTGACATCGGCAGCACCACGCACGTTGGTGATTGGCATTTCTGCATTAGCGGCGGCAGGGCTTTCGGCCGTTACAGCGAGCGAAAGCGGCAGCGCACCAAGCACGAGCAGGCATACCAGCATCATACTGATGGTCTTCTTCATAATGTTTTCCTCCCAATTTTTAAATTATGCAAAATCTGCATAATAACGGCCGCAGAAGTTGCTTAATTTGGATAAACCTATTGTAGCAGAAGTTTAATCAAAAGAAAACCCCTCTTAAAACTATATATTTTCGGCCGGATGCACGTGAAAGTATAAACATAATTTGTATTTTGGCGATGAAAAGCGAAAATTATATAAAAACACCGCCTCGGAATATGCCGAAGCGGTGCTGAATTGATAAATGATCGATCTTTTAAATGATAGCCATAGCGAGGCGCAGTATGCTGAGCGCATCCGCCATATCGATCGAACCGTCGCGGTTCATGTCGGCGCAGAAGCTTGCATATGTGCCGAGCTCGGAGCCTTCGAGCAAAGTGCGCATTACAAGAAGCGCATCCGTAATGCTCACCGCGCCGTCGCGATCGGCATCGCCAACGATGCCGAAATGGATCGCTTCAACGAATTCCGCGAGCGAAGCATCCGAAACTATCCTCGGAGAAACGCCGCCGGCTTCAGAGGGGATGAGCTTGATGCATACGAGAGAGAGTATCGCATCCGGGTCGCTTCCGGAGACCTCGATTGAAACGCGGTTGCCTTCGATAAGCGAAGTGATATCATAGTAGAGCTCGGTAGTGTGCGTAAGCTCGATGGGCTCACCGCCGCTTATTTTCATGGAAACGCTTTTACCGAGCGGCGATTTAGCGCTGATATGAACAGCGGAGTAATCGCCGTCTATACCGAATGCAATGGCGCCGCCGGGACGGATATAAACCTCGTTCTTGGGGCTGACGTCCACGTAATCGGCAGGTTCGACACTGTCATCGCCGATGGTAACGTAGATCGCATCGTCTCCTTCCAGAAGCCCGTTCACATTGCAGAACTCGGGAGCAAGCTCGCCGTCCGCAGCATACGCAGCGGCTGCTGCCGCGGGAAGCTCGGTTCCGAGCGGGTTGTAAACCCGGATGCCGTCGATAAACGAGGTGAAGGAGCCGTAAGCCCTTCCGGGAAGCGCTTCGGAAGCATTCTCACATGCGCTCATAACGGTGTATTCAACTCCGGGCTCGAGGCCGGGCTCGTTGATCTCACTGCCGCCCTTGATGCCAACGTACTCATTGCTCTGATGATCGAACCTCGGCGAATATCGAGCAATAACGCGCATGCTGTAGGAGCCGTAGGGAAGGTTTTCGATGCGGAAAACGGGCACCTGATAGAGCGTACCGCCGGTGTAGTAGGTGTCGATGGTAACATGCCTTGCATTATTGCCAACGTAGCTCCAGCTTGAGCCTTCGGGAACGAGATCGATCGTAAGAACGCCGCTGTCCTCGCCGATATGGCTGATAAGGTCCAAGCCGGTGCCGGTAAAGCTGAAGTTGGCAGAGGGCCAAGCGGCGCTGCCGCTTACAACAGCCTGCATAAGAGCTCTATCCACTGTAACCTTCATCGCGCTGCCGTTGCTGTCGCCGGTGCTGCCAAGATAGCTCGCATCAAAGCCGTAAACGCCGCCGCCGGTCCGAGGCGTATCGCTCGGAGTGCCGTCAACAGTCCACTGGCCGTTTTCGCCGTCGGATTCGGAGTTGCTGTAGGTGCCGAAGCCCTCTTCATACAGAACTGCGGTTGCAGGAAGGAAGGTAAGCTTCGTCCATTCATAGCTGTCGCCGGCAAGACGGATAAGTGCATTCATCGTAGTGAGGTCGGTATTGATGCTGAGCGGATCGAAGCTTAACTTTTTTTCGGAGATGGTGGCACTGTAGCCGGGAGCATCGTCCTCGCCGGAAGGCATGGAGGTGTTGTAAGCGTATGCGCCGTTCTGACTTTTGTATGCGGGGAATGCGGAGTCTATCGAAAGCACGTCAGAAACGCCGTCCTCGCTGAAAACGAGCTGTTTTCCGAAATCGTAGGAAACGTATCTGTTGCCGATCATTATGTTTTCATCGGGGAAAACAGCATCGGGAGCGGCGGCGCTGCTATTTAGATAGATACCGGTTCTTGCCACTTCATTCGTTTGAACCGTGCCAACCGCATTGGCATATCTGGGGGAAACGCCATAGACCTTAACAACTATCTTATAGCCGCCGCTGTAGCTGACGGTGTTTGAATAGAAGTCAAAGCCGGAAACGTTCAGCAAAAGCCTGTTGGGGTTGTACGCATAGTATGAAACGCCGAGGGAAACCTCACCGTAAATGGAAGAACCGTAGGAAGCGAACACAGGCTCGCCGTTTTCATATCTTAAGCATTTGTATTTCAGAACGTTCAAGGAAACAGTGCTGGGGAGCGAAACGTCGCCAGCAAAATAGAATTTGAGCACGCTGCTTGCATCATGCAGCGTTCCGGTGGAGTATGCACCAAAGGAGATGGTATAGGTGCCGTCGGCCTCAAGAACGATGCTCTTTTCGGTAACGAGCTCGCCGTCCGTGGGGATGTCGGTGGGTTCGGGAGTGTGAGTGGGAACGGGCGTGGCGGTGGGGACGGGAGTAGGAACGGGGGTGGGCTCGTCGGGGTCCACAGCCGCATTGAAGAAATCGACTTGGAAGGCGCAGTTTACGCTGTTGCCGCTTCTATCCTTAACGCCGTTGATCACAACGGTATAAACGCCCTCGTATTTGGTGATGCCGTCGGGCCTGAAGATCAGGCAGGTGCCGGAGCCGATGCCGCCGGTACTGACGGTTAGATACTTGCCGCGGGTGCCTGTATCCTTGCAGGTGCTGTCCAGCGTCCAAACGGTGTCGTCGCTGTCCCTGGTTATGGTAACGGTGATATCGTTCTCGTTGAGCGCGGTGTATTTGGAAAGGTTGAAGGTTACGCTCCAAGCGGTGTTGCTGTCGAAACCATCGGTGTTGTTCGGAAAATTGCCGGAGGAAGGCCAGGAGATAAAATCGTATTCGCCGGGCGTTACGCTTGAGTCAAACACCTTTTCGCAGGTGTATTTGCGATAGTTTGAATCGGATTTTTCTGCATAGCCGAAGCCGATCCTGCCCATCTCGGGGTTGAGCTGCCAGCGGCGATGACCGACTCTTTTGATATTGCCGGAGTCGCTGTCGTTCATAAAGCCGTCGGGCGTTCTCGTCAGATCCCTGCCTGCATAGAGATTGCTCGATCTGGAGGCTTCGTACCCGAGGTTGAAAAACTCGTCCGTCATGCCTTCGGGCTTGCTTGATGCGGGCGGTGTGTGATTAAGAGAGGGCAGACATGCCTGAAGCACCGCGCCGTACTGAGCGTTTTGGCAAAGCCCGGCATCGAGCGCAACGGGCGTAAGGCCGCATATCTGCCTGAGCGCGTTGAGCCTGTTGAGAGTTCTGCTCAAAACTTCCTGAGTCAGCTCGCCCGTGGTATAGGGATTATAGGTGGGCGCCGTAACGAAAACGTTCGATGGCATGGTGGTCGGGTTATTGCGCAGAAGCTGATAGATCTCCTGCTTGGAAAGCTTGGGAATGGAGGATAAGCCGCTGTTCATATAAACGATATCGCGCAAGGCTTCATCCTGCACTTTTTGAACCGTGAGCTCGTTGCCGCTGTCAACGGCTTTTGTGTCGAGCTGCTTTGCATCGGCGATGCTAACGCGGAATAACGGCATCATAAACGCGAATACCATTACAGCGCAGATCATCAGAGACAGAGCTTTTTTCATAGTGTTTCTCCTTCGTGTTTCAAAATAGATTGCAGCAGAACAACGCTTCTTGGAGCTGCGACGACAGGTACATAGTAATTATATCACTAAAGCATAAAACATCAATATGAAAATTTTGAGCATTTTGTGTCAAAAAACAAACAGCATCGCGCCCCGCCGAAGCGCTCGATCGATGCAGCCGCGGCGGGGCACTTAAAGGCGTATTGAGTTTTGCTGTGCAAGGATCAAGGCGGGGGAGATCAAAGCATTATGCACACAAGCCCCCGGCAGCCCTCGTTTACCATCCTCGTTATCGCATCGCGAAGCTTCATCTGCACCTCTGCGGGCAGCCTGCCAACCTTGCCTGCCATGCCGTCCTTTACCATTTCGTAGAGTGATTTACCGAAGATATTGGTGCTCCAAAGCTCCTCGGGGCTACGCTCGAATTTTTCCATAAGATACTGCACAAGCTCCTCGCTTTGCTCGGCGGTGCCAACGAGCGGATTGACCTCGCTCTCCACGTCCACACGGATGATATGCAGTCCGTTCGAATGCGCCCGCAGCCGCACACCGAACCTTGAGCCCTGCTGCACTATCTCGGGATCTTCCAGCCGCATTGCATCCATCTCGGGCGGCACGAGCCCGTAGCCGGTCTCCTCGGCAGCCCGGAGTGCGCCGGCAATGCGGTCGAATTCCTTCTTCGCCCGAACGAAATCCTTGAGCGAAGAGATAAGCTGCGCTTCATCCGCTATCTGATAGCTGCATTCCTCGCTCAGTATTCGGTAGAAAACATCATCGTTCGGTGTAAGGCGGTAGCTTACGCTGCCCGAGCCAAGGCTCAGCGAGAGCTGCTCGATCGGGCGGAAATCCTCTGTATCGGCAAATGCCTTCCCTATCAGCGAGGCATCGCGCATTTTATTAAGCTCGCCCATAATTCCTCGCATTCGGTCGATAAGCCCGCCCATGAGAGGATGCTCGGCTCCAAGCGCCTTGATCCATTTGGGCAGCTCTATGCAAACCTCGCCGAGGGGGAACTCCATCAGTATGCCCTCAATAAGCGCCTCCGCATCCTGCTTCGTCATCGCCATAACGTCCAGAGCTCGCACGGGCAGAGCGTATTTCTCCGAAAGCGAAGCAGCGAGCGTCTGCGCATTCTCACCCGTTGGGTCGGTGCTGTTTAAAAGCACGATGAACGGCTTTTCCGTGCCACGAAGCTCGCTTATCACGCGCTCCTCGGCCTTTTCATAGCTCCCACGCTCGATGCCGGTTATGCTTCCATCCGTCAAAATAACTATTCCGATCGTTGAATGCTCGGTTATCACCTTTCTCGTGCCAAGCTCCGCCGCTTCATTGAACGGGATGTCGTAGTCATACCACGGGGTGCGCACCATTCGCGGTGCCTCATCCTCAATGCCGCCCAAGGCACCGTCGATCATATAGCCAACGCAGTCCACCATCCGCACCCGCAGCTCAGCGCCGTCCTCGCCGATACTGATGGAAACGGCCTCGTTCGGAACGAATTTCGGCTGCGTGGTCATAACCGTTTTGCCGCTGCCGCTCTGGGGCAGCTCGTCTATAACGCGCTCTTTTGCAAACTCGTTTTCGATCCGATCGAGCACGATCAGATCCATGAAGCGTTTGATAAAGGTCGATTTTCCTGTCCGAACGGGACCCACCACGCCAAAGTAAATGTCTCCGCCCGTTCTCGATTTTATGTCACGGTAGATCTCCGTGCCCCTGCTGATTCCCATAAAAATGCTTTACCTCCGATAAGTTTTTCGGCTTGATACTTCCGTTTGTGAAATGCTTATGCTCGAAGGCGTGGGAATATGCAAAATGCCGCCTGATCGAGCGGCATTGAAAATCAATATAAATTTATTCGGTAAACAACGTTATGGCTGATTAAGCCCCATAGCAAGCCTGAGTATAACAACCGCATCGGAGATGGTGATGCTGCCGTTAGAGTCCATATCGGCGTTATCGGCATTGAAGGAAGCGCCGTCAATGATGCCCATAGCGATGCGCAGCGCGATAACAGCATCCGAAACCGAAACAGAACCGTTGTCGTCGATATCGCCGGGAAGGGCGGGGGAGCCGCCGCCAAAGCGAACGGTTACTGTGCCGGAGGGCAGCCCTTCAAAGCTGTAAACGAAGGCTTGCTCGTAATCGACCCATTGCCCCTCACTTATGAGTGTGCCCGATTCGCTGAAAAAGCCCTCAAAGCTTGCTCCGTCAGCAGGTCGGGCAAATAGGCTTCCGCTGTCGCCGTAATAGTGACGGGAAAAGTCATAGCCGACGAAACCGTTTCCCGAAGCGAGAATGCGGTCAAAGGCAAGCGCGGGATTGCTTGAAAGATCGAGCTGAACAAGGCTGTTCCCGCTGCAAAACAGCATCAAAAGCTCGGGGGTTTGAGAAACGTCAAGCTCGCTAAGCGCGTTTGAGCGGCAGTCAAGAACTCGAAGCGCCGAACATGGGGAAAGCTCCAGCTCTTCAAGAGCGTTGCTCGCGCATCTCAACTCGCGCAAAGCGTAGTTGCTTGAAAGCTCAAGCGAATCAAGCCCTGTAAATGAGCAATCGAGCACCTCGATCAGAGGGCATTGGGAAACATTCAGCTCGCCAAGCTCGTTCAAACTGCAATTCAGCTCCGAAAGCAAAGGGCAGCCTGAAACATCAAGTTCGGTAAGCCTGTTTGAATAGCACGAGAGATAATCAAGCCGAGTGCATCGGGAAACATCCAGCTCGGTGAGCCCGCTTGAATAGCAGGTCAAAAACTCAAGCGCAAAGCAGGGGGAAAGATCAAGCTCCGCAAGCGGATTAAACGAGATATAGAGATGCGTGAGTGCGCCGCAGCCGATGAGCCGCGGTACGGATACCGAGTTTTCATTTAAGTTCACTTTGACAAGCGAAGCGCAGTTTGCAACGTTCAGTTCGTTAAGATAGTTCTCGGAAGCGCGTATCTCAACTAACTCCGAGCAGCCAGAAAAATCGAATGAACCTACCTGATAACGGGCGGAAATGTCGATCGAGCGAAGCCGCTTCTCGCCGCCGGTCTCGATCCAAGCGAAAAAGTCGCCGCTCCAGTTCGTTCCCCATGTGGTGGGGTCGCTCGGGTCGTAGATAAAGCTCAGCTTGCTGCCATTGGTAATGCCATCATCATCGGTTTGCTCCAAATAAGCAACGCATTTATCATAATCGTGCGCATTGTAACCTGAAGGAGCCATCCAATGCGGCATAGCGGAACCGTTTTCGCATTCATAATCGGATCGTGCTGCGGTGGAAAGCATGAAAAACGCCATACAGCAGGCGATCGAAGATGCGAGCGCAGCTCTGATAAATCTTGCCATTCGGATATTTACGTGCATTTTACGCTATCCCCATCGAGAGCCTGAGTATAACAACCGCATCGGAGATGGTGATGCTGCCGTTAGAGTCCATATCGGCGTTATCGGTATTGAAGGAAGCAGTGTCAATGATGCCCATAGCGATGCGCAGCGCGATAACGGCATCGGAAACCGCAACCGAGCCGTTATCGTCGATATCGCCGGGAACGGCGGGGGAGCCGCCGCTGAAGCGCGCAACGATATTACCGCTCTCAAGGCCGGAAATGTAGTAAACGTAGGCATCATCCTCTTCAACGAAGAAGCCCTCATCGAGCAGATTGCCGCTTTCATCATAGAAGCCCTCAAAGCTCGCTCCGTCCGAAGGTCTTGCATGGAGCTCGCCGTTGTCGATGAGGAACCTGTAGCCGATATGACCGCTGCCCTCGACCGACATAACGTCCAAACCAAGATTCGGGTTTTTGCTCAGATCGAGCTCGGTGAAAAGGTTGCCGGTGCAGTAAAGCGCCTCAAGCTTCGTGCAGCGGGAAACGTCCAGCTCGCTCAGCTTGTTGTTGTAACAGTCGAGCTCCTCAAGATCGACAAGTGCGGTCACGTTCAGCTCGGAGATATGGTTCGTGTCGCAATACAGATAGATCATATCCACGCAGTCCGTTACGTCCAGCTCGGCAATATCGTTGCCGGAGCAGTCAAGATACAGAAGCTCGCGGCAGCCCGAAACGTTGACCCCGCTCAGATCATTTTCCATGAAATCAACGGAAAACAGCGCGGTGCAGTCTGAAACGTCCAGCACGCCGGTGAGATTGTTGTATCTCCAGAGCGAGATATTCCAAATGCGCATCTCGCCGTTGCGCTCGGCCCATTGGAAGTTTGAAACGCCCCAGGTATCGGGATCGTTCACGTCGTAGGTCTCGATCATCTTCTTGCCGTTCTTAACGCCGTTTGCATCGGTCTGCTCGAGAAAATCTGCGCATTTGTTGTAGTCGTGCGCATTGTATCCCTCGGGAACGGTCCAACAAGGAGAAGAGGAAGTCTTGTCCGCTTCAACGCTCATTTCAGCGGAAACGGGAAATGCTGCAAGCGCCATAACGAGCGCAAGCAGAGCGGCGGTGATTTTGAGTGATCTTTTCATTGTTCTATACCTCCTGAAAACAAATGTTTTTTAAACAACTCAAATCAGTTCAGCATCCCATGCTCGAGCTACATGAGCCGATAATTTCAAAAGATTATCGGCTTATCATCAGAGCACGCCGTCAACGATGCGGCAGATATGATCCGCCCACAGCCTCATATAATTGACGTTCAAATGAACTCCGTCGGTGGATGCATCCGGCTGAAGCGAACCGTCGGACGTGTAAAACTGAGAAGGAACGCTAACAAAATAAGCATTTTCGGTGCGCGAGGCAAGCGCCGCAAGCCCCTCGTTGATGGTGTTTATGTTTGCGTTGGTAACGCCGTTTTCGCCCTTGTCCGAAACGGCCTTTGAAACGGGAGTTATTCCCATTATAAACAGCTTTGCCTGAGGCTGCTTTGCCCAAACGTCGCTAAGAAGCTGCTCGTATTTGCGGATGAAGTTGCTTAGGTCGGGCCAGCCGCATTCGTTTTGACCGAACATGAGCAGCACGCCCGAATAGCTGCCGCTGTTGAGCTCGTCTATAACCGGAACGGTGCCGCCGATAACGGGAGTGTTGTAAACCGTAAGTATGTTCAGACCGACCTTGGTATACCATGTTCCGTTTTTAATAACGCCGTAGTTGTGCAGACCCTCGAAAACGGAGTTGCCAATGAAGCAGCAGCTGTCGAAAACGCCGTAGTTGAGCTGCCCGGGCGCGTTCGTGGGTGCTGCCGTAGGCGCGATCGTGGGAACGGTTATGGCGGTCGCGGGAGGATCGGTCTCAACGGCAGCGGAGGTCGGCACGGCACTCGGCAGCGAGGTCGGAACTGCAGTGGGCTGCTGCTCGGCATCGGGGGTGTTTGTAACGAACGGCACGGCGGTCGGAGTGTCTGCTGGCGTGTCGGTTTCGGCGCCGTCCGTGATCGCGGGTTCCGTTGGGGATATGGCATCGCCTGTAGTGCTTGCATCGCCTGTGCTTTCGGCGGTGGGAAGGCTCTGCTCAGTGTTTACGGGATCAACGTCGATTATAACGTCGTTGTGCTTTTTGCAGCCACTGATAAGCATAGCGGCAAGCAGCGCCGCAGCGATCAGCAGAATAAGGGGCTTTCTCATTTATCTGTCCTCATTTCTTTCACGTTTTCTAATGATTATCCGTATGGGAGTTGCCTTAAGCTCGAAGGATTTTCTGATAAAATTCTCGAGATAACGCTTGTAGGAAAAATGCATCAGATCGGGTTCGTTTACAAATATAACGAAGGTCGGAGGCTTGATGCTGACCTGAGTGGTGTAGTAGATGCGCAGCCTTCTGCCGCTTGAAACGGGAGGCTCGTTCATCGTTATGGCCTCGTTTACAACGCCGTTCAGCTTGCCGGTGGAGATGCGCATGCTGTTTTGCGCAAGCGCGTACTCAGCAAGCTCCATGACCTTATTCACCCTCTGGCCGGTCTTTGCCGAGATGAAGAGCATAGGAACGTAACTCATGAATGCAAGATCCACAAGCATATCCTTCCTGAACTTATCGGCGGTGTAGGTGTCCTTTTCGATAAGATCCCATTTGTTCACGATCACAACGCTCGCCTTGCCTTCCTCGTGAACGTAGCCCGCGATCTTAACGTCCTGCTCGCTGAGTCCGCGCTCTGCATCGATTACGATAAGCGCGATATCACAGCGGCGTATAGCGGCAAGCGAGCGGATAACGCTGTAGCGTTCAACCGTTTCATCCTCAACGGCGCGCTTTCTTCTGATGCCTGCGGTATCGATCAGCGTGTACTCCTTTTCATTCCAAATAAAAGGAGTGTCGATAGCGTCCCTCGTTGTGCCGGGGATATCGGAAACTATGGTGCGCTCCTGCCCAAGCAGTGCGTTCACAAGGCTGGACTTGCCAACGTTCGGGCGGCCTACGATCGCTATTGAGGGATTCTCCTCGGCGGCCTCTTCCTCGATGCGCGGAAAATAGGCCACGACCTCGTCGAGCATGTCGCCAAGGCCAAGCCCCTGCTCGGCGGAGATCCCGATGGGTGTGCCGATGCCGAGAGCGTAGAAGTCATATATCTCGTCCTCGAATTTGGGATGGTCGAGCTTGTTCACAACGAGCACAACGGGCTTCTTGCTGCGGCGAAGCATCTCCGCAACCTCTTCATCTGCGGAGGTGAGACCGGCTCTTCCGTCCACGATGAAAACGATAACGTGCGCGGTCTCAATCGCAAGCTCCGCCTGGCGGCGCATCTGCTTTGCGATTATGTCCTCGCTCTCGGGCTCTATGCCGCCCGTGTCGATCAGGGTGAAGTGGTAGTTGAGCCACTCGCCGTCCGCATAGATGCGGTCGCGCGTAACGCCGGGCGTGTCCTCAACTATCGCAATGCGCTTGCCCACTATCTTATTGAAAAGGGTCGATTTGCCCACGTTCGGGCGGCCGACTATCGCTATAAGGGGTTTCATTTTTATATTTCCTTTGCGGTGATTAGTTTGTT
>Ga0256404_1010138_pt1 | contig 13162 bp, 10 predicted proteins | sample RumenRJG_01DNA_FD_185990 | JGI IMG/M metagenome (GOLD analysis project Ga0256404, IMG submission 185990) | Bovine rumen microbial communities from Lethbridge, Alberta, Canada - RJG_01 | ecosystem: Host-associated > Mammals > Digestive system > Stomach > Rumen | place: Canada: Alberta | collected...
TTAAGAATCCGTTACTACAAAAATACGAATAATTTTTCTTTTCAGAAAGACCGTACCGACATCCTTGAACCTATCATTCGAAAGAATACCTATGCCGTGTTTTTTGTAACTCTTTGATAATGAGCGAGTACTGAAAAAGACCCCGTAAAAACTGCGGGGTCTTTTTCATAATTTATTGTAAATCAGATATTTCTGAAAAACGCTCTTTTTCATTAATCTCGTTATCAGAGCGAACCTTGATTGGTCGATGAAGGAATCGCCCTAAATAGAAAGGGTTTATTTCTGGAACCGATAATAATAATCGAACAAGATTTCGATAATCATTCCCCTCAAGGGAAAGAAAATCTTTATTGAAAAGACTATAGCCTGCGGCCTGTGCTTTCCTTTGCATTTGAAGATAGACCGTTTCGGAAGAAGTATCGCGTTCTTCAGAGAGGTCATGTTCCGATCCGGTAGTGGAGTGAATAGCAGTTAACATTTTGTTCATGGTGCCAAAATACCGGATGGCGGCGGGAAAATCAATCGGCATATAAAGGCTGATTATCATATCTACGAATTGATTCCATTCAGTAGGATTTAATTTCTCTTTCATTATTTTTAGAAAAAGATGGTTAAGTGGAACGCATCGAGAATATGCGCCTTGAACCATAGCAATCGCTTTTTTCATGGGAGTGGATGCTTTTCTTGCAATGAAAGGCTCCGAGAATGGAGCACGATTATCGGCATAAGCCAGGAAGGTCCATCTATCTTGTTCAGCATAAGCAAATTTCCGTTTTTCTACTGGATTGTTGGCGATATAGATGATGCAAGTCCGGATATCTTTCTCACGTGCTTTAAAAGCATGGCCATAGGGCATAAAGACGACACCTCTCTTGCGGGAAAGCTTATTGAATGCGAACGCATATTTGGCTTCAACGTTTCGATTGAAAAGAGAGAGTTGTGTGGAACTGTCTGCAATCAGAAGGGAGTGAGTATGATCCGTCATCAAACAGAGCGCCAGCGTTCGTATTCCTCTTTTCTTGGCTTCTACAGCGTAGATGGTAAAATAGACCAGACGATCTATCTGACTGTAAAACAATACGTTCCCGTTAATTCCTTTCTGATAGCAATGCGCCGGGACACCGGCCTTAAAGAAGTTTTTCATACGCTTACACAAACATTTTTTCAAAGGTAGAGAAAGAATCTTGAAAATCCAAAGGTGATTCTTGTAACTCTCTGATAATGAGCGAGTACTGAAAAAGACCCCGTAAAAAATGCGGGGTCTTTTTCATAATTTATTGTAAATCAGATATTTCTGAAAAACGCGCAATTAAGACAGGCAAACTTTGCCGGCGAGCAGGGCGGCACGGAGATCGGAATAGTCGAGCTCACGGGGCTGGATGCCGGCCTTGAGGGACAGGGCCGCGGCTTCACCGGCAGCCTGGCCCAGGGCCATGGCGGGCGGCATGACGCGGATGGCTCCCGCAGCGGCGGAATCGGCGCTGATGCAGCGGCCGGCCAGCAGCAGGGAATCCACACCCGCCGGCAGCAACACCCGGTAGGGAATGCCGTACAGGTCTTTCCGGATGGGCATGTACAGGCCGCCGGCCGGTCCGCCCATCGCCCCGTGCACGTCGATGGAATTGGCACTGAGGAGGATGACATCGTCCGGGACCACCCCTTCGATGAGGTCTTGTACCGGGAGGATGAAATCGCCATGGACATGGCGGGATTCGCGGATGCCCATGGTGGAACCGGTGCCCATCAGCGTGGCTTTTTCGCAGCCGGGAACATATTTGTGGAAGAAATGCATGAGTTCCTGCACCTGGCGGCGGCCCTCCTCCTCGGCAGCCGTGAGGTTTTCCGCATCGGTGGCATCGACCCCGTGGATGCGCGTACAGTTCACCACCCACTGGTCTTTTTCAACGCTTCGCCAGATGTTGACGCTCTTGCGCGCCAGGTCCCATTCGCCGGCCGCCTCGGCCTCGGCCACCCGCCAGTGCAGGCAGCGGTAGCTCACGCCGTTTACGCGGCGGAATTCGGGCAGATGGGGGACCACCTCGGCCACCAGGGCGTCGGTGTCCACGTTGTTCATGCGGAAGAAGAGCGAGGCGGGCTGGACGCGTCCGTTTTCCGGATCGCCGAATACGCAGGGTGCTCCGGCCCGATAGGCCACGGTTCCGTCACCGGTGGCATCAATCACCATATCGGCCCGGGCGGCTTCGAGCCCGGAGGGTGTCAGCAGGACGGCGCCGCAGATCCGTTTGCCCTTCATGATGGGCCGGACGAAGTTCGCATGATAGAGCACCTTGACGCCGGCTTCCTTGCAGAGGTGGTCGTACACGACTTTCAGGAGTTCGGGGTCGAAAGGGGTGCAATGGTCGTGTCCTTCGCTGATCCAGGCGGTAAATTCCGTTCCCTGGCGGATGCCGGAGGGGTGCAGGGCGCCGCCGATGGCCACCAGCCGGTCCACCACCTCCTCAAAGAGGCCCCGGATGATCATCCGTTCGCCTTTGGCATCGTAGCAGGTCATAAACGGACCCACCAGACCTTTGGTGCCCATGCCGCCCAGGCAGTTGCCACTGTCAATCAGCAGGGTCCGGATGCCCTGGCGGGCGGCCGCTACGGCGGCGCACACCCCTGCGGGACCGCCTCCCACCACCAGCAGCTGGCAGCGGTACGATTCTTTTACATCGACCCGGGCGTCCGCGAGCAGCGGATCACCGGAGGAACAGCCTCCCAGCAGGGAAGCGCCGGCGGAGGCGGCGGTCAGCAGGCCGGCGGTCTCCAGGAATTTTCTTCTGTCCATAGGATCTATTTGGAGGTATAGGGACCGTTTATCTTGGTTACATTTTTCTTGCGGTCACTGTCGCTGATCACATAGACCCAGTACGTGTCGCCGCCCGGGGCCACGCGCACCACGATATGGCCGTTGCTGCCTTTCACCTGGCTCCAGCGTGCGTAGGATGTCATTTCCGGGCAGGTGTTGGTGATGAAAATGTCCATTCCGGGGGAGTAGGCGGCTACGCCTTCGAACACGGTCTGGCGCGGATGCTCGTCGTTCCAGCTGTTTACAATCCAGCATTTGGGTTTGAGGTACTTCATCGCCTCGGCGGTCTTGCCGGTTTTGGACGATACGAACCCGTGACCGTTGGTGTTCGTGACGCCATGGTGGTCGGCTTTCATGACATCCACCTCGCCGGCCGCCTTGGCGACGGGCGTCTCCATGTCTTTCCATTCATAGGAGGACATGCCGTCGTACTGGGCGTCGCCGCCGGCAAAATAGTCGAACTTGCCATAGGAAATCTTCATGACAATGGAGCAGTGGTTCTCTTCCGGACATTTGTCGGCATTGCCTATGCTGGCCGGGTTGGCCACCGAAATCTCGCTCAGCGGCGGGAAGGTAGGGGTGGCCGTGGTTGTGGTTCCGCCATTCCAGATTTCTCCGTTTACCGCAATGTTCTGTACCGTAAAGGTCGGATAATCAGCGGCTTTCTTTTTGAGGACAATCTGGCTGCGGGAGCCGGCCTTGAACTTTTCAGCCTGGAGCCCCTTGTTGGCCACATGCCATTTGACAGCGGTGATATAGTTCTTGCAATTGGCGGCGTTGCCGGCCTTTGTGGCCATATCGAAGGGATAGTCGTACGACGGATAGCCGCGGTCCAGCAGCAGCCCCACGGGGAAGGTGTCCAGCATTTCCGGGAAGCTCTGCAGCACGTAGGTAGGAGAGAGCTTGGAAACCGGTTCGTCCCCGTTTACGCCGTCCCGACGGCCGAAATGGTCGTTGTGAAAATGGGTCAGCACGGCATAATCGAGGGTGGGATTGCCCGTCCACGCCATGCAGTTGTGGATGTAGTCTGCCAGGAAAGGCCCCACGCGCCAGCCGCTTTCCCGGGTGGGATCCCAGCGGGCGCGGATGCCGGTATTGACAACGGTCGAGTTCGTCCGCACCAGGCCGGTCGCTTTCAGGGAGCCGGCCGCATCAATCAGCATCTGTGTCCCGTCCGGGAAGATGAGAAAGGTGCATTCTCCGGTGGTGGTGTTGATGAAATGGATGTCGAGCATCCCTTCCGCCCAGGCGGGGAGGGGCTGTCCAAGGGTGGCAGTCGGAACCGGTTTCGACCCGCTGCCGGAACCGCCGGAACCGCTTCCGGAACCTCCGCCGGGGTTGACAACGGGAGAATCGGGGTCACCGCTACCGGAGCAGCTGCCGGCAGGGAAAAGCAACCAGGCAAGGGCGAGAAGCCCGATGGTCAGGTACTTTTTCATTGCAGATGCCTCGGTAAAGGGATGGTGTATATAAGAGGATCAATCCCGCTCTTGGAGGGCGTATTGGCGTTCAGATAGATTTTCTTTCCACGGACATAGACGTCTTCCGGCTCCTGCAGGACCGTTTCTTTCAGATCGAAGGAGGCCGTTATCTCGCCCGTGTCGGTATCATAGACCCGCAGGCCGGCGGGGCGGTCGTCGGAGCGGTTCCCGACCCCGAAACAGTAGTAGATTTTGCCGTCCCGCACACAACCGGCCTGGGTGAAGCCGATGTCATACGGGAAGGTGACCTGTCCAAGGATGTCTTTCAGGCGCAGGTGTACCACGCTGCCTTCGGAAAGGGCGGGGATGCGGAATTTCGTGGCCACATACAGGTTCTCGGAGAAATCTTTGGTAACAGCCGGGGTGGTCCGTTTGATGGCCGAAAACACCCACAGGAAGCGCCGGTCGCGGTCGATCAGAAAACTGGGCGAGCCGAAGATGGGCGTGTAACCCGCATCTTCCCATCCGTGGCAATTGTCCAGGAGGATGGTCTGCACCAGCTCGCTGGTGAAGGTGTTGCCCTGGCGGGTGACACTTTCCACGAAGCACGTCCATTCGATGGGGCAGCCTACCTTTCCCACACTGATGTACAGCAGGGGGAAGGAAGCCCCGGCTTTCTTCTCGATGCCGAATTCGGCGTTGTTGGCATGGTTGTCTTTTTGGGCCGATGCCAGCGTGAACGAGGTTACGGGAACCCCGTCCCGTTTGCGGAAATCGTACAGGTTTACCTTGCCGCCGTCTTCGCAGGAAAAGATCCAGTTGCCGTGGATGGCCATGCCCTGCTGGGCGCGGCCGCGGCCTTGCTTGACAAGAAACACCTGCTGGGCGCAAACGGGTCCCGGCACGGCCAGGCCCAGTACCAGCGCTGTCAAGACGCACAGGATTCTTCTCATAACCTCTTACTCTTTACAGGCAATTTGGATATTCAGTTTCATTTTTCCGCCGGAAACCTTGGCGTTGAGGCGCAGCCAGTTCCCGAATTCCCGCACCCGGATAAAATGCAGGCCTTCCGTGGTGATGGGACCGGAAACGGTTCCTTCCGGGCACCAGTGGATGCCATCGTGCGAGATCTCGACGGCCGCTTCCAGCACGGGGGAGCCTGTCAGCTCTTCTACATGGATGAAGAAGAGGCACTCGCTGGCCCAGCCGCATTCGTACGGATTGGTCTGGAACGGTGCGTCGAAGTATTTTTTCACCTCCAGGTGGGAAGCATTGAACAGTCTCATAAGCACTTATTCTTGGGAAACCACAACGGAATCCAGGTACAGGAAGGCGCGGCGGGGCGCATCGGTTTCCACCCACGCGAGGGGATTCATCAAGCCTTCGATGCGGGCGTACGGCTCCACCCCGTAGATGGGGTGCCGGCCCAGGTCCATCACCTTGTCCTGACACTGCATTTCTACATATTCATATTTTTCCGTATCGATGAGCAGGCGGAAATACTGCCAGTTCAGTTTGCAGTCGGTTTCGTTGTAGCAAAGTTCCTGGTGACCGTCCGGCACATCGATAAACCCTTCGTGACGGCCGTCGGGGTAGCGCTTCCCGTTCCAGAACGGGTCCACGCCCTTGACGCACCAGTCGCCTTCGGTATCATAGGCCCAGGCCTTGTCGTCCTTGGCCCAGGGCCAGATCATCTGCCATTTCTGCATCATCTTGCCATCTACCGCGTTGAGGTAGCGGACGCCGGCGAAACGCCGTTTCCCGCCCCGCTCCTGGAGGTCGAAGCCGAAGCCGAAACTCCGCACGGAGTTTTCGTGCAGGCCGGGAAGGGGACCGCCGTTTTCGCAGGTATCCTGCTCGGCGGTATAGGCGAACCAGGTCTCGAACTGGAGGTATTTCCCCCGTTGGAAGAAAGAGATCCGTTTGATTCCATGGCCCATGGAACCGGGAGCCGGCATGGAAGCATACGGGCTGCACACGTTCCGGGTGGATATTTTCAGGCTGTACTGTCCGCTCATGGAGCCGTGCGAGCCGGGATAGCGGAAGGTCGCCGTGGAAAGCATGCAGGACGGCCACTGGTCTTTGCTGACAATGCTGGGGCTCTGCTCGAATCCTTCGTTGCAGAAATTCGGCATGATGACCATCCACCCATTGAAGCCCTCGTTGAAGACATCATGTGCCAGCACGCGTTTAAGCGGCTGGAAACGAGACACTTGAATGTTATCGTTCATTATTGGCAGGGATACGGTCCGTGGACGGATTTGACCTTATATTTCTGGTCCTGATCGTTCAGGATGATCACCCAATACTGCTCGCCGGAGGGCTCTACGCGGAACACGACATGACCTTCCCGGGACAGGAAGGAATCCGGGTCAATCTCCTCGTCCCGCAGCATCTTCAGGTTGTGCTCCGTAGAATTGGTCATGATCAGTTTCACGTCGGGATTGACCGCCAGGACGCGTTTCAGGCTGATGGGATTGGGCTGGACGTCGCGCCAGTTGGTGGCCAGGGCTACATCCGGGCAGAGGGCTTCCATCAGGGATTCCCCGCAGGTGCTGGAGGTGCCGTGATGGCCGAGTTTCACCACCTCCGTCTTATCGACCACCTTGGAAATCGGCGTCTCGATATCGTGGATGGGATTGTCGGCCCGTCCTTTGTGCTGGATGTCGCCGCCGGTAAAGTAATCGAACAGGCCATAAGACAGGCGGATGACGCAGCTGAAATTGTTCTCGGCGAGGGCCGGGCAGCCGGGCAGGATCTTGTATTCGTTCAGGTCGCCATAGGAAAGGCATTCTTTGGCCGGGGGGAAGAGGGTGGAATCCACCCGGTGGCCGGTTCCCGTCCAAACGTATCCGCTGGCCGCCAGGTTCATCACCTTGAAGTCGGGGTATTTTTCGGGATGATGCTTCAGGACGATCTGGTCGTCATAACCCACTTTCAAGCGTTCGTGGACGGTCCCGTAGGTCTTGTTGCACCATTCCGCCATCCGCAGGTAATCCTCGTAGCGGGGGATGCCGTCTTTGGTGAAGTAGTCTTTCGAAGGACGGTCGTCATAGGGCCCGCGGTCGATGAGGGTGCCGATGGGTAGTTCCGAGGCAACCTCACCCAGCGAAATCAGTTCGAACCCGCCTTCCGGGTGCACGCCGATGCCGTATTTCTCCGGTTTGGCCCGCCAGGCGCCCATGTGGTCGCCGTGGTAGTGGGACAGCATGAAATAATCAACCTTCCCGTTGGCGACGTCCGGCATGAAATGGTTCACGTAATCGATGATCACGCGTCCGGCGCTGATGTCCGGGCTCGGACGGGAAATGCAGCCGGGCGGATCCAGCGGATGCGTCTCTTGTGGCAGGGAACCCGAGGCGTCCAGCAGCATCGTGGTGCCGTCCGGGAAGATGAACCAAAAGCTTTCCCCTCGGCCGGTATTGATGGCGTGGATGTCCAGCCATCCTTCCTGCCACATGGGGAGTGTGCTGCCGGTGCGGAAACTGCCCGCGCCTTTGTTGCAGCCGCAAAGCAGGGCTGCACACAGCAGGGAAAGGGTAATCAGTCGATATTTCATGTGTTGGATTATTGAGTGTTGTAAGGTCCGTGAACAGAGCGGATGCGGTAGAGCTGGTCTGTATCGTCCAGGACAAAAACCCAGTAGCGGTCGCCGCCCGGGGCTACGCGCAGGACCACATGGCCTTCGGTACAGGCGAAGGTGGAAGGGTCGATGCCGTTTTCGCGCAGGAGCGAGTCGCAGCGAGGGTCAAGATTGGTGCAGAAAAATTGGACATCCGGGGAGGCCTTGAACAGGCGCCGGACGGTTTTTACATCGGGTTGGATATCGTTTCGGACACCGGCAACGGCGACATCGGGCTGTAGGACGCCCAGCAGTTCCTTGCTGCCGGCTTCCTTGGTGGCGTGGTGGCACATTTTCATGGCCTCGACCTTGCCCATCACCCGGGCAACAGGCGCTTCGGCATCCTGCCAGGCCTGCTGGTCGCGGCGCTTGTACATGAGGTCGCCCGCGGCAAACCAGTCAAACTTGCCGTAACGCAGGTGGAACGCCAGGGAATAGACGTTCTCGCTCACATTATATTGAAGGATTTCCTCTTTCGGCGGGAACCAGGTGGAATCGACCTGGTTGCCTTCCCCGGTCCAGAACTTCCCGCCGCCGGCCAGGCCGAACAGCGTGCAGTCGTATTTTTCGGGGTGATGCCGGAGGACCACCTGGTTGTCCCGTCCCACGGCAAAGGTCTCGTGAACCGTTCCGTTCGCGGCGGCCGTCCAGGCCAGGTATTGCTGGTAATTCCGGTAGCGGCGTTCATGGGCTTTGGTCACCGTGGTGCGGGAGGGATGGTTTTCCGGGTCGCCCCGGTCGATCACCATGCCCACGGGCAGGCGGCTGCCCACTTCCGTGACGGAGACCTCCCGGAACCCACCTTCGGGGTGGACGGGAATCGGCACGCCCGCGCTGTCCGGGTTTTCCGGAAGCAGCCCGAAGTGGTCAGCATGGTAATGGGAGATCATCATATAGTCGATGCCTCCTTTCGCCACAGCCGGGTTGAAATGTTCGATATAGTCGGCCACCACCGCGCCGCAGCTGATGTCCGGCGAGGGTTTGGATGCCAGGCAGTAGCGCTCCACCGCCACGCGTTCACGGGGCAGTTCGCCGCCGGCATCCACCAGCAGCGTGGTACCATCCGGGAAGATGTACCAGAAGGCCTCGCCGCGCGCGCCGTTGATGGAATGGATATCCAGCCAGCCTTCTTCCCATTGGGGAAGCTCCTGTCCGGGTTTCCCGTCAGCCGGACCCCGGCTGCTGCCCGACAGAAGCAAGGCCGCCAGAATTGTCAGGAATGTCAATTTCATTTACAAGCAGGTGTAGGGACCGTACTTCCGGGTAATCTTGTAGTCTTGGTTCGAATCGTCCAGCACCAGCACCCAGTACTTGGCGCCGCCTTTCGCGACCCGTACGACCACGTGGCCGCCCGTGCAGCCGAAGGTGGCCGGGTCGATGCCGTCCGCCTTCAGGGTGGTGACGTTGGATGCATCCAGGTTGGTGGTGAAGATCTTGGTGTTGGCGTTGGCCGTGAGCACGCGTTTGAGGGTGGTCGGGCTGGGTTGTACGGCGCGCCAGACGCCTGCAATGTAGATATCGGGCTTCAGGACAGACAGCAGTTCGGTGCTGTTGGTGTTGTTGGTGCTGTGGTGGCTGGCCTTCATGACCTCCACCTTTTTCATTGCCTTTGCAATGGCCTTTTCTACATGTTTCCAGCTGTAGGTGGAATAGCCGTTATAGCAGATGTCTCCGCCGGTGAAATGGTCGAAGGAACCGTACTGCATCAGCAGGACGCAGGAAAGGTGGTTTTCGCCGATGCTGTATGTGTCCTTGTTTTTCAGACAATCTTCGACGGAGGGAAACTGCGTGGTTTCCTGGGTGCCGCTGCCGGTCCAGACATGGCCGCCGGCGGCCACGCTGCGCACCTTGAAGTTGCTGTATTGCCCGGGCTCGTGTTTGAGGATAATCTGGTCGGTCGTCCCCACCTTGAAGGTTTCGCGGACGGTGCCGTTCTTGCGTTTGGCATAGTCCAGGAAATTCAGGTACAGCTGGTAACGCTTGTTGCCGCTATCGGTATTGTATTCTTCGGACGGGGGATTGCTCCAGTCGCCGCGGTCCAGGACCTTGACGATGGGAATGGACAGTCCCACTTCGGCCAGGCCGTTCAGCAAGAAGCCGCCGTCGTTGAGGTTGATGGAAGAGACCGGCGAGCCGTTCTTGTCATAGGGGGTCCAGCCGAACTTGTTATATTCGCTCCGCCAGGAGCCGATATGGTCTCCGTGGTAGTGCGAGGAAACGAAGTAGTCCAGTTTTCCTCCGGCTACGGAAGGGGCGAAATGTTGGATATAGTTCACGATCACCTTTCCGCTGTTGATGTTGACGGAGGGCCTGCTGGCCACGCCGGGGGAACTCGAAGCATAATCGGTCAGTTCGTTCGGCGGGGCGCCGGCGGCATCGATCAGCATCGTGGTTCCATCGGGAAGGATGTAGTAAAACGCCTCTCCGCGTCCGCCGTTGATGCAGTGGAGGTCCAGATAACCATCCTCCCAGGCGGGGAGGACCTGGCCGACTTCAAACTTCTCGGCGGCGGGCGTCTCCGTGATAGGGGGAATAATGGGCCCCGGGGCCGGGTCGTCCTTGCCGCCGCAGCCCGTGAGGACTACGGCGGAGAACGCCATGAATAGCAATGCTTTTCGCTTCATTTCCACTGATTAATATCCGGGATTCTGGGTAAGTTTCATGCAGATGGTGCGCTCCTTGGTCGGAATCGGCAGGAGGTATTGGCGGGTGGTAAAGCCGCGCGCCAGCACGTTCTTGACAAAATAGTCGGGATACTTGGCCATATCGGAGATATCGATCGTGGAGCTCGGACGAACCTTCGGACGGAAATCTTTCGGGAAGATCCAGTAGCCGGTGGCTTCGTTCTTGAGAATCTGGGAAGCGGCGGGAAGACCCCAGACCGGCGTGCCGGTAAGGCATTCCTCGCAGACACGCCAGCGGATCATGTCGAACCAGCGACGGTTTTCCCAGGCCAGTTCGCATCGGCGTTCGATCCGCAGCTGCTTCCGAAGCTCGGTCTGTCCTACGTTCGTGAAGGCGGGATACTTGGACGTTTCATCGATACCGCATTTGTAGGCGCGGGCGCGAACGGCGTTCATGGCATCCAGGACGCTCTGGTCAATATCGTTCAGCTCAATCTTGGACTCGGCATACATCAGGAGCACGTCGGCATACCGGATGATGCGCATCGGCACATCGGTCAGACGGTCGTCAATCCATTCTTCGTCGATGCCCTTGCGAAGTGCCAAGCCATTATAGGAGCAGTCCTTGGAACCGGCCTTGCAGTCGGTGTTCTTGACCATGGTCCCGGTGGAAACCTTGAGGACCTCGGTCTGCGAGCAACGCGGATCATAGATGTAATCGAGGTGCTCGCTGCCGAACTCGACGGCGGTTTCCTTCAGGCGCGGATCGCGGTTGGCGAAGGGGTTGGCCGGATCGTAGAGCGGGGATTCGTCGCACATTTTGCCGTCGGTGCAGGGGAAGGCGAAGAACAGCTCGTAGGAAGGCTGGGCTACGGAGGTGCCGCCGGCCAGACGGGTGTAGAAGGACCGGGTGGCCGCCGTGTCGTAGGAGTAAACCCCCAGTTCGTTGGATGCGTACAGGGCGAAGATCAGCTCCGGCGAAGTCTTGGTCTTGGAGAGGAAGTACTCGCGGAAGTCGGGATGCAGGCTGTACACGCCCAGGTCCATGCAGGCCTTTGCGGCGCTGGCGCAGGTGGTCCAGTCGTTGTGCCACAGGGCCGTGCGGGCTTTCATGGCCAGGGCGGCGCCCTTGGTTACGCGTTGCGCACCCGTGTAAGTGGTGGGCAAAACGGATGCGGCCTCGTCAAAATCCTGATAGATGCCCTTCAGGACAATTTCCCGGTCGACCCGTCCCTGCTGGTAAGCTTCTTCCAGGGAAATGTTCTGGGTGTAGTACGGTACGTCGCCGAAGAGGAAGGTGAGGACGGAATAGGCACAGGCACGGAAGAATTTGGCTTCTCCGATGTACTGGGCAATGAGCTGGTCGGACATGGTGCCCCTTGTGCGTTCGATTTTCTCGATAATCTCGTTGGCACGGGCGATCATTTTGTAGCTGTTGGACCAGGAAGTCGTGCAGATGCCAGCGGTTCCGTCAATGGTGCCGGCCACCCAATCGTACAGCTGGGTACGCTGGTTCCAGTCGTCGGTGAAACGGTCGGTGTTATACAGGCGCGTGCACTCCATGTACCACAGGGCGGGACGATACAGGTCGTTCAGGGACAGGGCAATCTCCTGCTCGCTGGAATACCAGTTCTCGCTGGAACCCTCGGAGAGCGGATTCAGGTCAAGATCTACGCAACCGGTCAGGAGCACTGCCGCGGCGAAAAAGGATGAGATATATTTTTTCATATTGCGTATCATTTATTTATTCAACAACTTCAATGAGTGGATGCTGGGTCACCGAGTAGTGCGGCGTCTTGGCATTGCAATCCTCACCGGCAAAGCGGAGGGTATAACCACCGGCCAGTTTCTGCACTTCCGTACCGTCACCGGCTGCGGCGTTCTTGACGCAGGTCATCTTGAACTGGGCCACTTCCGTATCGGCGGAAAGGGTCACCGTGGCTTCAACGGTGGAGTTGGTCTGGTTACCCGAGCCGGAAGCGTAGAAGAACTCTTCCGTATAGGTGATGTCTCCTATCTGCTTGGCCTCTTTGGCCAGTTTCCAGGTCGTGCCATCCAGGTATTCCAGTTTCCAGTATTTCATCACCTCGTTGTTGTTGGGACGGATGGTATAGATGATGTGGAGTTTGGTGCCGGCAGCCAGCGGGGCGTCGGCTTCGGCGGTCCAGAGGACATAGTCTCCCGGCCAGGAGCCGTTCACGCAGACTTCGCCATAACTGCCAATCCAACGGCGGCAGCCTTTGCCGTCTCCGCCTTCCAGGAGGGCGGTCTTGTCTACATCGTAATAGTATTCAATGCGGCCCTTGCCCTGAACATTCGGCTCTACATACAAGCCGCCGTTACCGGGAGTAAGGGTGGCCGTAGCGTAGTCCTCGTTGAAATGCACTTTCAGGGTGTTGGTATTGTCGATCTTGAAATGCCATTCGGCCAGTACGCCGGGTGCAGGTTTCACGGGGACCTTGGCACCTTCCTGGGTCAGGACGACCGTATACGAATTCTTCTTCACCGGAACGGTCTTGGTGGCAACGATCAAGTTGGCAACCACGGGGTTGGAGGTGGCATTGACCGGGAAGGTTACCGTAATGGTTCCGTTGCCGTTTCCGGATGCGGGGGTCGGAACAAAGGAGGGCTGGTCGGACAGAACGGTCCACTCTACATCGCTGTCGGCCATGACGTTGAAGGAGGT
>Ga0256404_1010139_pt1 | contig 13162 bp, 9 predicted proteins | sample RumenRJG_01DNA_FD_185990 | JGI IMG/M metagenome (GOLD analysis project Ga0256404, IMG submission 185990) | Bovine rumen microbial communities from Lethbridge, Alberta, Canada - RJG_01 | ecosystem: Host-associated > Mammals > Digestive system > Stomach > Rumen | place: Canada: Alberta | collected...
AATGATGAAGTCACGAGAGCCCTGGAACTGTATGGAAAATCACTGGCCTGTTTTTATGATCAGGATAACATGAAGAAAAATGCGTGGCACTTCTTTACGTTCAGTGACTGGGACGTCGATACGCTGATGGGATACATCAAGGGCATGGTCGACAATCATGTCTGTGACCAGGAGACCTCCGACCGCATCATCAACGAACAGCTTGAACATTTTCGCCTGGACTGATCCGGGAAGCAAAAAAGACGGAAGCCTGAATAACCAGGTTTCCGTCTTTTTTGATTGGTGCGCTTATCTTGTGATGAGTTCGCCGTCGCGGACATCCACCGTGATGGTGGAGCCGGCGCTGATGTCGCCGCGGAGGATGGTCCGGGCCACCAGGGTCTCGACGCTGCTCTGCAGCACACGGCGCAGCGGACGGGCGCCGTAGAGCGGGTCATAGCCGCGGTTGATGATGAGCTGTTTGGCCTCGTCCGTGAGAACCAGGTCGAGGTCACGGTCCTGCAGGCGCTTGCGCAGGGACGCAACCAGCAGGTCGACGATGTTCGTCAGGTTCTCCTTCGTGAGGGGCTTGAAGAGAATGATCTCGTCCAGACGGTTCAGGAACTCCGGACGGAAGCTGCGGCGCAGCTCTGCCATGACGGCATCCTGGGCCTCCTGTTTGATGCTGCCGTCCTCGTTGATCCCGTCGAGCAGGTAGGGGCTGCCCAGGTTCGAGGTCAGGATGATGATGGTGTTCTTGAAGTCCACCGTGCGCCCCTGAGAATCCGTGATGCGGCCGTCGTCGAGGATCTGCAGCAGGATGTTGAACACGTCGGGATGGGCCTTTTCAATTTCATCGAAGAGCACCACGCTGTAGGGCTTGCGGCGGACCGCTTCGGTCAGCTGGCCGCCCTCGTCGTAGCCAACGTATCCGGGAGGCGCCCCGATCAGACGCGAGACGGAAAACTTCTCCATGTACTCGGTCATGTCGATGCGGACGATGTTGCGCTCGTCGTCAAACAGGCACTCGGCCAGAGACTTGGCCAGCTCCGTCTTGCCGACGCCCGTGGGGCCGAGGAACAGGAACGAGCCGATGGGCCGGTTCGGGTCCGCGATGCCGGCGCGGGAGCGGAGAATGGCTTCCGTGACCTTCTGTACGGCCTCATCCTGGCCGACCAGACGCTTGTGCAGGTACTCGTCCAGGTGAAGGATCTTTTCACGCTCACCCTCCATCAGGCGGGCCACCGGGATGCCGGTCCACTTGGCGACGATGCCGGAGATCTCCTCTTCGGTGACCGTGTCATGGACCAGGGAGTTCTGGTTCCGCTGCTCGGAGAGCGCTTCGGCCTCCTGCAGCTGCTTCTCCAGCGCGGGAAGATCGGAGTACTTCAGGCGCGCGGCCTTTTCATACTCATAGTTCAGCTGGGCGTTTTCGATATCGGCGTGCATGCGCTCAATCTCGCCCTTCAGACGCTTGACATCATCCACGCTGCTCTTCTCCGCTTCCCAGCGGGACTTCATCTCGTTGAACTGATCCTTGAGGTTGGCCAGTTCTTCCTGCAACTTTTCCAGACGCTCCTTGCTGAGGTTGTCGTCCTCTTTCTTGAGGGCCATTTCTTCGATTTCCATCTGCATGATCTTGCGACGGATGTCGTCCAGCTCTGCCGGCATGGAGTCGATCTCGGTCCGGATCAGGGCGCAGGCCTCATCCACCAGGTCGATGGCCTTGTCGGGGAGGAAACGGTCGGTGATATAGCGGTTGGAGAGAGTCGCGGCGGCGACCAGGGCGTTGTCGTGAATCCGGACACCGTGATAGACTTCATAGCGCTCCTTCAGACCACGGAGAATCGAGATGGTGTCCTCGACCGAAGGCTCGTCCACCTGCACCGGCTGGAACCGACGCTCCAGGGCGGCGTCCTTTTCGATGTACTTGCGGTACTCGTCCAGGGTGGTGGCCCCGATGCAGTGCAGCTCGCCGCGGGCCAGCATCGGCTTGAGCAGGTTTCCGGCATCCATGCTGCCCTCGGTCTTGCCCGCGCCGACGATGGTGTGGAGCTCATCGATGAAGAGAATGATGCCGCCCTCGGACTTGCGGATCTCTTCGAGGACCGCCTTCAGACGCTCCTCAAATTCACCGCGGTACTTGGCCCCGGCGATCAGGGCGCCCATGTCCAGAGAGAAGATGCTCTTGTCCTTCAGGCCTTCCGGAACATCGCCCTTGACGATCCGCTGGGCGAGGCCCTCGGCGATGGCGGTCTTGCCGACGCCGGGTTCACCGATCAGAACCGGGTTGTTCTTGGTCTTACGGGAGAGAATGCGGATGACGTTCCGGATCTCGTTGTCACGGCCGATGACGGGGTCGAGCTCGTTCTCCCTCGCCCGCTTGACCAGATCCGTGCCGTACTTGGTGAGCGCGTCATAGGTGCTCTCGGGGTTGTCGCCGGTGACGGGGGAGGACTTCACCTTGGAGAGCTCCGCGGTGAAGGCGTTCTTCGTGATGCCGTGGTCGGAGAAGATCCGCTTGATGGCGGCGGTGGGAGAGGCGAAAATGCCGATCATCAGGTGCTCCACCGAGACGTAGGAGTCGCCCATGGACTTGGCCGCCTTCTCAGCAGCGGTCAGAATCCGGTTGGTCTCCGGAGAGAGGTAGGCGTCCGAAGTGCTGCCGACCTTCGGCAGAGCGGAGATGGCAGTGTCGAGCTCGGCCAGCACGGCGTTGCAGTCGACGCCCATCTTCCCCAGCAGAGAGGGGATCAGGCCTCCGTCCTGGTCGACCAGGGCGTAGAGCAGATGCTCCGGCGTGATATAGTTATTTCTGTTTTCGAGGGCCATGGACTGGGCGGTCTGGATGGCCTCAAGACTTTTCTGAGTCAGGTTCTGTGCATTCATATGTCAAACCTCCTTGAGAAAGTACATTTACACTGTTTACATAATACTATGTTACGTAATCTTATCGGGGCGGTCAGAAAGCGCGGAAAGCATCAGGACAGTCCCGCGCGATCGAAACCGTTCAGATGTGGATCGGGCTGTTGAGCATCTGGGAATAGTACGCGGCTTCCACCTCATGCGCGTTGAGGCGCCCGCTGACGTAGGCCTTCATCAGCTTGTCGAAGAGCTTGATATACTCCGAGAGGGCCGAAGCCAGCTGATCGGTGGTACAGTCGCGGTCGGGCGCGGAGATGCTTCTTGTGAAGCGCCCGTCATACAGGGCATAGTGCTGGCGGTGGCCGACCTGCGGGGCAAGATGCGCGTCCTCAATGCTCTTCCAGAGGCGGAAGAACTCGGTCATCACGTTGATGAGCGCACTCGACTGGGTCCGGAAGACCACGGAAAGCTCGCCGATGTTCTCTTCCTCGCCGCGGAAGAGCTGGACCTCGTACTTCACCGTCGGGCGGTACTTATACTCCAGAGAGCTCTTGAGCGACATGCTGTAGCTGTTCGGGGCGAAGAACGGCACCAGATCGCTGCTCGGCTGCATCAGCTGCTCAATGGCGGAGAGAACGTCGTTGATCCGGCGCTCCGGGGTGGTGTAGTTCACATATTCCGCGAGGATCTGGTTGATGAGCGCCGAGCGGTTGGTCCCCAGACGGTGGGCCAGAAGGTCCACTTCCCGGACAACCTCGTCGTTCAGCATCAGACTATATAATGTCTTTTTCAAAAAGATCATTCCCTTCCGAAGAATTCACCGGAGAGCTCTGCTCCCCCATGACAGCTGCATTATAAACCCTGTAAACAAATTTGTCAATAGAAATATATAAATTTAAAAACAAAAAATATAAAACAGCGCAAGGACGATCTTCCGGGCAGGTGCGGACTGTTCAGAAGATTTTAACACGGGAGGCGGATTTCTGCCCTTGCGCTTGATGATGATTTCGCATATAATAGGCGAAGATTTCGAAAACCGATCGGAGAGAAGAAGAGATGAAGAAAACAGGCAGGAAAATTCTGTCGCTGATTATGACAATTCTGGTGCTTGGCTCCATGTGCACGGCGGCTTTTGCGGAAGCGGCGCCGGCGGAAGAAACGGCAGCCGCCGCAACGGGCGCCGAGGCGGCGCTCCCCGCCGCGGAGGACAGCGGCATCATCGACGCCGCTGCGCTGCAGCAGTGGATGGACAGCTTTGTCCAGGAACACAACCTCAATCAAGACTATATGCGCTTTTCCGTCGGGTTCTGGTATTCCGGAACCGGGGACAGCTGGTACTATGACGCGGACCAGTGGATGTATTCGGCGAGCCTCTATAAGGTGCCGGTGTCGATGCTGATGGCGGAGAAGGAAGCGGCCGGAGAACTCACCCAGGACACGGTTGTGAACGGAACCACGCTGGAGTATCTGGAGTCCACGGCCCTGATCTACTCCAACAACGACAGCGGGCACTCGATGGTGTCCTGGCTGGGCGGAACCTACTCCGGCAAGTGCAGCGACATGACCATCAGGTTCACGGATCTGCCGGAGAGCTATTTTGAGCAGGACTTCTATGACGTGAGTTACTATACGGCGCGCTACATGACCCAGGTGATGCGCACGCTTTACCAGGGGGGAGACGCGAAGTTCCCCCACGTGCTGGACTACCTGAAGCAGGCGCAGCCGGACGACTATTACAACCGCAACGCCGCGCTGAAGGGCAGCTATACCATTGCGCAGAAGTTCGGCGCCTATGAAGAAGGCAACGGAAACAACAACAATCACTGCGCGGCCGTCATCTATACCCCGAACCCCATCGTGGTGACGGTGATGACAAGAAACGTCGGGGAGTACCAGAACATCATCGCGGCGGTCGGCGGATATCTGGCGGATTACGCCCTGCAGCTTGATCAGAAGCTGGAGAGCTGGAAGCAGGAGCAGGCCGAACGGGCCGCCGCCGAACTCGCGGCCGCAGAGCAGGCCGCGGCGCAGCAGGCGGAAGCCTCGAGCGGCACAGGCGAAGCCGCGGCGCCGGAGGCGCAGAGCGTCGCCTCCACGACGGCCGTGTCGGCGGAAACAGACCCGGTCAGCGTGCCCGGCCAGACAGAAGAGAACCGGACCACGGTTCAGAAAACCGCGGACCGTCCCGCAGCGCAGAAGAGAATTCCCACGGCGGTGCTGATCATTGTGGGCGTTCTGGTTGCGGTGCTCGTCATCGCCGCCGTCCTTCTTGCCGCCATGAGACGGCGTGCCGCGGAAGAGCCCGATGAAGAGCAACTCGACTGGCAGGAGGCGGAGCCCGCAAAGGCGGCCCCGGCCCGGAATCGCAGAGCGGAGCGCCCGGCGGAAGAACACCGCGCGGAGGCGCCGAAGCGTCGGAGCGCGGCTGCGAGCAGGCCGGCCGGAAAGAAAGAATCCGACGGCGGCTATCAGCCGAGACACTGAGAAAGAGCAAGACGCAGGCCCGGACTTTCCCCGCCGCCCTGCGTCTGTTTCCTGCAGGGAGACGGGGAACGGCGAGAAAAAGGAGTGACCTGGGTGACATACAGAACGGAACATGATTCCATGGGCGAGGTACAGGTCCCGGCGGACCGCTACTGGGGCGCGCAGACACAGCGCAGCTGTATGAACTTCCGGATCGGCGTCGGGATCGAAACGATGCCGCCGGAGATCATCCACGCCTTCGGCGTGCTGAAACAGGCTGCTGCCCGGGCGAATCACCGTCTGCTGCCGGAGAAGATGACGGCGGAAAAGTACGCTGTCATCGAGACCGCGGCCGGTGAAGTTGCCGCGGGCGGGCTGGACGGTCATTTCCCGCTGGTGGTGTGGCAGACCGGTTCCGGAACCCAGTCGAACATGAACGCGAACGAAGTCATCGCGAACCGGGCGAACGAACTGGCGGGAGAGAAACGCTGCCACCCGAACGACGACGTCAACATGAGCCAGTCGTCCAACGACACCTTCCCGACGGCCATGCACATCGCGGCGGTGCTGGGCATGGAAAAGCAGCTGATTCCGGCGGCGGAAACCCTGGTCCGGGAACTGAAGCGCCTGGAAGCGGAAAACGCGGACGTGGTCAAAAGCGGCCGGACCCATCTTATGGACGCGGTGCCCATCGGTTTTTCCCAGGAGATCAGCGGATGGAGAAGCTCGGTGGAGCGGGATATCCGGATGCTGAAGCTGGCACTGGAGCCGCTGCGGGAGTTGGCGCTGGGCGGAACCGCGGTGGGAACCGGCCTGAACGCCCCGGAGGGCTTCGACCGGCTGGCGGCGGAAGAGATCTCCCGGATTACGGGGACGCGCTTTGTGCCGGCGGAAAACAAGTTCCACGCCCTGACCTCCAGAGACGAGCTTGTCTTCGCCCACGGCGCGGTCAAGGCGCTGGCGGCGGACATGATGAAGATCGCCAACGACGTGCGCTGGCTGGCCAGCGGACCGCGCTGCGGCCTCGGAGAGATCCGCATCCCGGAGAACGAGCCGGGCAGTTCCATCATGCCCGGGAAGGTAAACCCCACCCAGTGCGAGCAGGTCACGATGGTGGCGGTCCAGGTGATGGGAAACGACACGGCCGTCGGAATCGCCGCCTCGCAGGGAAATTTTGAGCTCAACGTCTTCCTGCCGGTGCTGGCCTATAACTTCCTGCAGTCGGTACGCCTGCTCTCGGAGTCGATCCTGTCCTTCACCGAAAACTGCGCCGCCGGCATCAAGGCGGACCGGGAGCGGATGAGGCAGAACCTGAATAACTCCCTCATGCTGGTCACGGCCCTGAACCCCTATATCGGGTACGAAAACGCGGCAAAGACGGCGAAACTGGCCTTTCAGGAGAACATCTCGCTGAAGGAGGCCTGTGTCCGCCTGGGCTTCCTGACGGAAGAGCGCTTTGACGAGGTCTTTCATCCGGAAACGATGATTTGACCCTTTACGGTATACGGAAGAAGCAATTGAAACACGCGGAGGTTTTTTGACATGAACACAATGGTACTGGCACTGGCCCTGTTTGCGGGCATGTATGTGCTGCTGCTGATTTTCGCGGATTACAGATGGATCATTGCGCTGGCGGCGGCGCTGGTCTTCATGCTGGTGGGGATCCTGCCGCCGCTGAGCGCGGTGGGCGCGATCAACTGGAACGTGCTGATGATGTTGACCGGCACGATGGCGACGGTGGAGCTCTTCATCCAGAGCCAGATGCCCGGCCGGATGGCGGAACAGCTGCTGCAGAAGGTGCCGAACATTCAGTGGGCGGCGGTGGTGCTGTCCATTTTCTCGGGCCTGATTTCGGCGTTTGTGGATAACGTCGCGACGGTGCTGATGGTCGCGCCGGTCGGCCTCGCGGTGGCAAAGCAGCTGAAGACCAACCCGATCCCGCTGATCATCGCCATCGCCGTCTCCAGCAACCTGCAGGGCGCGGCCACCCTGGTGGGCGACACCACGTCGATCCTGCTGGCGGGCTACATGAACATGAGCTTCAACGACTTCTTCTGGTTTATGGGCAAACCGGGCATCGCCTTCGCGGTGGAAGCCGGCGCGCTGCTCACGATCCCGGTGCTGCTGTTCATCTTCCGCAAGGAAAAGGAGAAGGTGACGGCCGAGGTCAGGACCGTTGTGACCGACTATGTCCCGACGGTGCTGATGGTGGGGACGGTGGTCCTGCTCATCGTCGCCTCTCAGTTTAAAAACAAGCCGGAGCTTACCAACGGCTTTATCTGCTGCGGCCTGGCGGTAATCGGCATCCTCTACGAACTGATCCGGCAGCGCTCCGGCGGCGTGGCAAAGAGCGTGCTGAAGTCCATCGACTATAAGACGCTTCTTCTGCTGGCCGGCTTGTTCATGGTCATCGAGGGCATCACCCAGGCCGGCGTGATCGACGCCATCGCCTCCCTGTTCGTGAAGCTGGGCGGAGGCTCGAAGCTTGTGACCTATGTGCTGATCGTGGCGGTCTCGGTGCTGCTGAGCGCCTTCATCGACAACATCCCCTATGTGGCGACCATGCTCCCGGTGGTCAGCGGCATCGCCGCGCAGCTGGGGGTGGAGCCCTACCTCTTTGCCTTTGGCCTGCTGATCGGGGCGACGCTGGGCGGAAACATCACTCCGGTGGGGGCGTCGGCCAACATCGCCGGCATCGGCATCCTGCAGAAAGAAGGCTATAAGGTCTCGACCGGCGACTTCACCCGGATCGGCATTCCCTTCACCTTCATCGCGGCGGTCACCGGGGCGCTGGTGATCTGGCTGGTATGGGCATGAGGGCGGCTTCGTTTTTCCTCGCGCTGGTGCTGCTTCTGTCGGTTCTGGGCGGTATGAGCGGAGAGCCTGCGCTTGCTGAGAACACGGCGCCCGAGGCGTCCAGCGAACAGACCGCTGCCGCAAGTGGTGAGCAGAGTAACGTGAAAAAGACCTCGCTCACGGCGGTGGACGACAGCTTCGCCGACGACAAGTGGAAACTGATCCTGAATCAGCCGGCCCTGTTTCACCGGATGACCTATACCGACCGTGAGACCGGCCTCTATATCCATTACAACATCTTCCTGCCGGAGAAGTACGACAAGGCGTCCGCCTATCCGCTGGTGCTCTTTCTGCCGGATGTGACCTCCGTCGGAACCGACCCGGACCGCCCTCTGGTGCAGGGAATCGGCGGTCTGGTCTGGACCGCGAAGGAATGGCAGGAGCAGTTCCCGGCGATTGTCGTGGTACCGCTGTACCGCGAAGCAATTCTCGACCATGTCTACGGCTATACGACGACGGGCTATGTCGAGCTTACGAGAAACTTTGTCGACTTCCTGCGCGGCGAATACGCGGTGGACAGCAGCCGGATCTACGGCACGGGGCAGGGCATGGGCTGCGAGGCGCTGATGTCCATCGCAGCGGAAGACCCTGACCTCTTCACGGCGTGCATGTTCGTCAGCGGGCAGTGGGATGTAAACCGCCTTGAGGCCCTGATGGATCAGAAGTTTATCTTCTTTACCGCGGAGGACGACAGGGGCGCATACCGCTGTGCGCAGAAACTGATGGAACGCTTTGCCGAAAAGGGCATCGGCTATGCCTATTCGGTCTGGAACGGCGACTGGGAGCCCTATGACCGGACCATCTCCGGCATTAAACTCACGGTCAGCGATACCGGGCACTACTTCGTCTTCTGGCGGACGGGAACGATCGAACCGGACAACGACGAGACGAAGCAGGCGGCGGGACTCACGATGGTGAATCCGGCGGTGCACGTCGCCTCCTTCAACGCCGCCTACCGCTGCGTCGCGGTGATGGAATGGCTGTTCAGCCAGGCGAAGGTGTTCTACGACGTGGTGAAATGATCGGAGCGCGCAGCACGGCAGCAGACGGCGGACAGAGCGCGGACAGGGAGAAAAGAGCATGATACAGGTAGATCTGATCACGGGATTTCTGGGCGCGGGGAAGACGACCTTCCTGCTGCGCTATGCCCGGTATCTCATGGCGCGGGGAATGAAAATCGGGATTCTGGTCTATGACCACGGCGCGGTGAATGTCGACCTCCCGCTGCTGAAGGAACTGCGGGGCGAGAACTGCGAGCTGGAAATGCTGGCGGGCGGCTGTGATCCGGACTGCCACAAGCGCCGCTTCCGCACCAAGCTCATCGCCATGGGGATGAGCGGATATGACCGGGTGATCATCGAGCCCTCCGGCGTCTTCGATATGGACGAGTTCTTCGACACGCTGAACGAAGCGCCTCTGGACCGCTGGTATGAGGCCGGAAGCGTCATCGCGGTGGTGGACGCGGCCCTGGAAGAGGAAACCAGCGAGGAAGAGGACTTCTTCCTGGCCTCCCAGGCGGCGGGCGCGGGCTGTGTGCTGATCAGCAAGGCGCAGCTCGCGACGGAGGAACAGATCCGGAGTACCCTCCGGCATCTGAACCGGGCGGCGGAACAGATCCACAGCCCGGCGATTCCGGAGAGCCGAATCCTCTGCAGGCCCTGGGACGAACTGACCGACGCGGACTTTGAGCGCCTGATGCGCTGCGGATACCGCATGAGCGATTATGTAAAGACCGTGGCAGGCAGGCTCAGCGAGTTTCAGTCCCTGTCCTACCTGGATCTGCCGCTCACGGAGAAAGAGCTGCGAGAGAAGATCGAAACCCTGTTCCGGGAGAAACGCTTTGGCCGGATCCTGCGGGTGAAGGGCTTTTTCCGCTCCGGCGGAGGCTGGTACCAGATCAACGCCACGGCGAAAGAGCTCCATGTGGCGGAGGTGCCCGAAAACCGGGCTGTGCTTACGGTGATCGGAGCCGGCCTGCAGGAGGAGGCAATCTGCGTCCTCCTGACGGGAAAGGCCCCCGAACTCCACCTGCTCTAGAACGGACGGAAGAGACGACGGCCGCGGAAAGGTCCATGCGTTCCGTTTTATGTGAGAGAAGAAAAACAACCCGAACCCTCCGGCGGGCTTCCTGCCTCGCCGGAGGGTTCGGGTTGTTTCTGACGCGGAAGGGCGGCGCATCGCGTGCGCCCTGTGCGCGAAAACTGTCTTGAAATACCGGTCTGATTGCCGGCCTGTATCAGGCGCCGGCGGACGGAGAATCGGCCGGCGCGGAGGAAGCTCCGCTTTCCACGCGCTGGATGCGCTTGTGTTCCGAGCCTCCGCCTGTGATCAGGGGGACAGACTCCAGAATCAGGGAAGAGGTGTCCAGACCGTACCAGCGCTCCTTGGAGCCGGCGACCCGGCGGATGGCATACTTGGTGTTCAGCACAAATTCGTCCAGAGAAGAGAGCTCGGTCTTGGTGGTGACGGACTTCTGGATGATGCAGAACTTGAAGGTCCCGACGGTGGACTTGCCGTAGATGGAGTAGCGCTTGTCCTGGATGGGGAGCTCTCCCCGTGCCTGAAGGTCCTGCACGATCTGGCGGAGGTAGACGTTCACCCGCTGAGAGCACTTGAAGCCCAGATTGAGGCGGATCCGGAAGATGCAGTCCGTCCCGTAGGTTTCCAGCTCATAGGTCCGGGTCTTGGGCTCATTGAGCACATGGACGTTGACGAACCAGTAGGCCTGGGCCCGCTTGGTGTCCTTGTCGAGGATGGAGTAGAGAATGTCGCGGTCCATCAGTTCGAGATCCCGCTCCCCGTCCAGATAGACCAGATTGTGCGCCAGAAGCGGGATTTCGGGGTCGTTGTGCAGGGCGACAAGGCTGTCGATGTGATCGCGCATCTTCAGCCGCGTGGAGTATTTCCGCTCCAGCTGGGTTCCGCGGTACCAGATGATCTCCAGCAGGAGCAGGGCCAGGGTCAGAATCACGGTGACATAGCCGCCGTGCATGAACTTGCTGAGGCTGGAGATGAAGAACACGGTTTCGATCCCGCCGAACACCAGCAGCATCAGATAGGCCGGAATGGCCTTCTTCCGGAGATCACGCAGATAGACGCAGAGCAGAAGCGTGGTCATCAGCATGGTGACCGTGATGGCGAGCCCGTAGGCCGATTCCATCCGCGCTCCGGAGCGGAAGTACAGCACCACGAGGCTGCAGCCGATCCAGAGCAGGCTGTTGACGGTGCCGATGTAGAGCTGCCCCTTGGTGTCGGAGGGATAGCGGATCTCCAGATGGGGCAGAAGATCCAGCAGGATGGCCTCGGACACCAGCGTATACGAGCCGGTGATGAGGGCCTGGGAGGCGATGACCGCCGCGGCGGCGCCGAGGATGACCGCGAAGGGACGCAGCGCCTCGGGAAGCATGAGAAAGAAGGGGTTCAGATCTACAACCTGGGCGAGCCCGGCATCCCCACGGCTCTGAATGATCCAGGCGCCCTGACCGAGGTAGTTCAGAATCAGGCAGAGCTTCACGAAGGGCCAGCTGAAGTAGATGTTTTCCTTCCCCACGTGGCCCATATCGGAATAGAGGGCCTCCGCGCCGGTGGTGGCGAGGAAGACGCTGCCGAGGATCATGAACCCCAGCTTGTTCGCGGGGCTCAGCAGGACCCGGACGGCATAGATCGGATTGAAGGCCCTGAGCACGACCGGGAAGGAGAGAATGTGCAGCCCGCCGGTGATTCCCAGAAAGGAAAACCAGAGCAGCATAACCGGACCGAAGGCTTTCCCGATCCGGCTGGTGCCGGCATGCTGGACCGAGAAGAGCGCCGTGATGATGATCAGCGTGATGACGACGACCTTCCACTGGCCGGCGCCGAGAAAGCGGTCCATGCTCTCGATGCTGCGAAGGCCTTCCACGGCGGTGGTAACCGTGACCGCCGGGGTCAGGACGCCGTCGGCCAGCAGGGCCGCGCCGCCCAGCATCGCGGGGACGATCAGCCACTTGGCGCAGTCCCGGACCAGCGAGTAGAGGGAGAAGATCCCGCCCTCGCCGTGGTTGTCCGCCTTCATGGCGATCAGTACATACTTGAGCGTCGTGAGCAGGGTGATGGTCCAGATCACCAGGGAGAGGGAACCGATGATGAAATCCCCGTCGATCTGTGTGATGCCTCCGTTGCCCTCGAGGATCGACTTCATGACGTACATGGGCGAGGTGCCGATGTCGCCGTAGACGATGCCGATGGTCACGAGGAACATGCCGAATCGAAAACCTGATCGTTTTTTCATGACCGTTTACTCCGTATTCTCCTCCACACGGACCATCCGGTAGCCGATCCCGACATGCGTCTGGATGTAGGCGGGGCTGTCGGGCGTGCGCGTCAGCTTCTTGCGCAGCGTCGCCATGAAGACCCGCAGGGAAGCCGTGCTGCTCTCCAGACTGTCTCCCCAGATGTTCTGTGTGATGTATTTATGTGTCAGCACCTTCCCGACGTTCCGGGAGAGCAGACACAGCAGCTTATATTCGATGGGCGTGAGGCGGATCTCCTCCCCGTCCAGACTGACGCAGCCGGCGGCATAGTCGATGCGCAGGGCGCCGTTTCGAAAGACGGAAGGAGCGGCGTCGGGCGCCGCGGTATTGAGCCGCCGCAGCGTGACCCGCAGCCGGGCCAGAAGCTCCGCGACCGAGAACGGCTTCGTCAGATAGTCGTCCGCGCCGGCGTCCAGGGCGTCGATCTTGTCGGGATCCTCGCTGCGGGCGCTGATGACGATGATGGGCACGTTCGACCAGGAGCGTACCCGGCGGATGACCTCGACGCCGTCCAGATCCGGCAGGCCGAGATCCAGCAGGATGATGTCCGGATTGTGGGTGGCGGCGGTGATCACGGCGGCCTGACCGGTCTGCGCGGTGAGATAGCGATACCCCTCCGCCTTCAGCGTGACAGTGATCAGGTTCTGAACCGGAAGATCGTCTTCCACGACCAGAATCAGTGTTTTATCCATTCAGAGGCACCTCCTCCG
>Ga0256404_1010140_pt1 | contig 13160 bp, 10 predicted proteins | sample RumenRJG_01DNA_FD_185990 | JGI IMG/M metagenome (GOLD analysis project Ga0256404, IMG submission 185990) | Bovine rumen microbial communities from Lethbridge, Alberta, Canada - RJG_01 | ecosystem: Host-associated > Mammals > Digestive system > Stomach > Rumen | place: Canada: Alberta | collected...
CAATCGGTCATTATATTTTATTTAATACAAAGTTGAAAGTTCGTTATATAAGAATGGAAGAATATTGCAACGAATGGTTGAAATGTTTTTCGTATTCTGATGTTAACGGAGTGAGAAAATCTCGTTGTAATGATACTTTAATGAGAAAATTTCATCAAAAATTTCAAAATATTGATATTTTATTAATGGATGATATTCAGTTTATTGAATCTCGTATAAAAACTATGGAGGACTTTTTCTCTATTTTTGAGGCTTTATATACGAATAATAAGCAAATTGTCATAGCTTCGGACAGGTTGCCAAGAGATATTCCAAAACTTGATAACAGATTAAGAACTCGTTTTGAAATGGGGCTTGTTGTTGATATTGTTCCGCCTGACTATGATACGAGATTTGAAATAGTGAAAGCTTATGCAAAAGAACGCGGTGCTGATGCTGATGATGAGGTCTTTTCATATATAGCGGAGAATTTTACGGATAATGTAAGAGAATTAAAAGGGGCTTTTACAAAAGTTTGTGCTTATGCGGAAATTTTTAATAAGGGTATTACTTTAGAAACGGCGCAAACTGCCTTGAAGCTTGAAGTTAAGAAAAAAGAATTGACTCCTGATGTTATAGCAAAAGCCGTTAGTAAATTTTTTGATTTAAAACCGGATGAATTAAAAGGTAATTCCCGCAAGCAAAAAATTGCGCTGGCAAGACAAATAGCTATATATTTGACCAGAGATTTAACTCAAATGAGTTATGAAGCAATCGGAAGTTATTTTGATAAAAAGCATACTACCGTTTTATATTCTTGTGAACAAATTGAAGATAAGATTAATAATAACAAGGAAGTTAAAGATAGTATTGATGCTATAAAAGATATAATAAAGGAATTTTAATAATATGTATGATTATATAAAAGGAACTTATGTTTATAAAAATTATTCTTCAAAAGGTTTCAGTGTGACAATTGATGTCCATGGAATCGGTTATAATCTTGAGATAATAGAAAGAGATTATAATGTTCTCCCTTCAGAAGGTGAAGAATTAAAGTTGTATTCAGTTCTTATTCATCGTGAAGATAAAATGAGTTTGTGCGGATTCGTAAAGCGTGAAGACCGAGATATATTTAATGTGTTAACATCTGTTTCCGGAGTCGGCACGAAAATGGCTCTAATGTTACTTAATGCCTTTAAAACTTCCGATTTGATTTCTTTTGTTATCGAAGGTGATTATAAAGAATTAACAAAGGCAAAAGGAGTCGGTCCTAAACTTGCTCAAAAAATTATATTAGAGTTAAAAGATAAGTTAAATTCTTATTCGGCTGGAGATATAAAACAAAGAACGCCATCATTGCCTCTACAAGCTGATAGCGCAGAAGCTAATGATGCCAAAATGGTTCTTTTATCTTTAGGATATGAAAAAAGTGAAGTCGCAGCATCTGTAGATAAAGCCGTAAAAACTTTACCTCAAAACGCTGCAGCTGAAGAAATTCTTAAAAAATCTTTGCAATTATTGTCGGTTTAAAAATATCGCATAAATGTTGTCGAACCGCATTCTGCGTCATTCATTGATTTAATTGCCTGAAATTCAAGATTGTTTCTGGCTTCAAGCCATGCTCTGACAGCTTTATTCTTTACAGCTTTGTCTGTAAACCTGTCTAAAGCAGCGCCTGCTCCTTTTCTTGTGAATGCATTAATAATTCTGCCAATATTGATAGCCATTTCTACTTTTCTCCATTTTTATGCAGTAAAACTTTTATTTTTTATAAAAACACACTATCTCGAAAATTTGCGAAAAAAATGGGTATTATTAAGTTTTTTTACAATGTAATCATTATTAGGCTATTGGTAAAAACGCAATTATTATAAATGCAGCCATTACTAATGCCGGACCGAACGGAATTGTAGAGATATCCTGTTTATTTTCTTTAATCCCGCGTAATATTTCAGCACATAAGGTTAAACCTAAAATGAATAACACAATCGTACTTGTATAAAATGCGACGTTATTTTGTAGCCAGCCGTTTTCTTTTGCAAAAAAGTAGCCTAATGAGTATATGATAAATGCTATTAAACTTATCAGAGTGAATATATTTTTGTTTTTCACTAATTTTGCAATATATTTAGGCAAAGCTATAATCACAGGAATAATTACGCTTATAATAAATACTCCCAATAAGATATAAAGAATATGTAGGAAATTATTTACAAAAGGAGAAATACCGAACAAACCGCCGATAACAGAACCTATTCCCCCTGCAATATATGAATCACCGTCTCCAAAGCATTCGGTTTTTAATAATAATTTAGAGCCGCGTCTTAAAATTTCCATAAATATAAATGATAAAATAGCGCCGGCAATTACATATAATATAGGGCATGTTAAAAAGAAAGTCCAATCAATTGTCGGTTTGCCTATTTGTTTAGTGTAATATATTAATGTCAAAATTGCCATTATTATGCTGTATACGAGCCCTGTGCCCATAAGTGCGTATGTGTGTTTATCCGAAACTCGCATTTCTTTTATATCTGTACCTGCAATTATTATAAACAGACAGCACGCAATTAAAACAAAGGCATAAGTAATTATTTGTACAATATTTATCGGGTTCATAACAGATAATCCGTAAAATTCATCAAACGGTTTGCAGAATTTTACAAACATCCAAACATATATAATTCCTGTTAATAATTCAACGATTGGATACTGAATACTTATTTTTTCATGACAAAATGCGCATTTCCCTTTTAAAAATATATATGAAAGGATAGGAATATTATGATACCACTTTAAAGGTGTTTGGCATTTAGGACATTTAGATCCGGGGAAAACTATTGATTCTTCGCTAACGGTTCTTAATATGACTACGTTTAAAAAACTGCCTGTAACAAGTCCTACAATAAATATAAAAGCTAATACCGTAAGTGAAAATATCATATATCCTCCTTTTCCAAATCGTTTTTTATTATATTATACATTTTAACCAGCGCTCTTTTGATTATTCTTGCAACTTGAACTTGTGAAATCTCAAGTTCTTTTGCAATATCCTTTTTTGTGGCACCTTCTATGTAAAATCTGTATATTACATGAGTGTCAGTAGCGTTTAATTTATTAAGAGCAAACGCAATAATCTTTTTATTCTCATAATATTCTTCAAAGCTGTCATCTTGTTCTGTCGGAATTCTATCCGCCAGAGTTTCGGTTCCTTCTGATGTGTATATTTTTTCATCAAGGGAAATCGGATTTTTTAAAATGTCAGCATATAAAATCTCTTCTACTTTTTCCGGCGGAATATTTGCATATTTTGCGATGTCATCCAGTGTCGGCGGAACATTTCCTGCTTTAGTTGTCAGTTCTGCAATTGCTTCTTTAATTTTTACATTATGTTCGGTTACATATCTTGAAGTTTTTACAATGTTAACTTTATCTCTCAAGTAGTGTAGAATATTACCTTTTATATATTTCGTAGCATAGGTTTTAAAGCTTCCTTTTCCTCTAACAGTATAAGTTTCTATTGCTTTTAGTGCTCCAAGTGCTCCAACTTGCATTAAATCATCCGGCGTTAAATTATTTTGAGCAGGGTGCATAGAAAAAACTATTTTTTTTACATATTGCAGAGTTTCTTCTATAAGGTTCAGATATAGAACATTTTTTTTCTTGTCATCCTGTTCTGATTTATATGCAAGTATTAATTCTTCAAGTTTTTCAAGCTCTGATACTTTTGATTTCATTATAAACACCTATTATATTTATAATCTTAACATAAATCAGGATATAAGGAAAATTGTATAATATTTTTTAATAAATAATTTGTTAACTGTAAATGTTTTTATGATAATATATATGTGTAATTTATAGTATCAGGGAGTAAAAAATGATTACCGTAAAAGATGTAGAACATGTTGCAAAATTAGCAAGATTAGAGTTAACAGAAGAAGAAAAAGAACTTTATACAAAACAACTTGGTGATGTTTTAAAATACGTTGACCAAATGAATGAAGTTGATACTTCAAACGTAAAACCGATGACCCAAGTAATAGATTTCTCAAACGTTATGAGAGAAGATGTACCAAATCAGGAAATCTCAAAGGAAGCATTGATGGCAAATGCTCCGGATGAAGAAAACGGATTTTTCAAAGTTCCGAAAATCAATTAGAGTTGAACTGTTGAATAGTTTAACGGTTAAATAGTTGTTATCAGTCATTCTGATAGGTTATATTGGTTAAATGTGCGGTAGTGCCGTAATAAACCTTTCAACCATTCAATATGCAACTATCAACAAGAATACGGGTATATTTGCCCGACACAAAAGGAGTAAGATGACTAAATATATATTTGTTACAGGCGGTGTAGTAAGTTCTTTAGGAAAAGGAATTGTCGCAGCATCATTGGGTAGGTTATTGAGAGCAAGAGGGTTCAGTGTAACTAATCAAAAACTCGATCCTTATATAAATGTTGACCCCGGAACTATGAGTCCGTTTCAGCATGGTGAAGTGTTCGTAACTGATGACGGCGCGGAAACAGATTTGGATTTAGGGCATTATGAAAGATTTACCGACACAAATCTGGGTAAATTTAACAATGTAACATCAGGCAGCGTCTATCAAAAAGTTATTGAAAAAGAGCGTCGCGGCGATTATCTTGGCGCAACAGTTCAGGTTATTCCGCATATAACTAACGAAATAAAATCAAGAATTGTCGGGGCAACAAAACAATTCAATCCGGATTTTCATATTATTGAAGTCGGCGGGACAATCGGTGATATAGAATCATTACCGTTTATTGAAGCTATAAGACAGTATAAAGCCGAAGTCGGTTATGGCAATGCAATATCTATTCATTGTACATTATTGCCATATCTGCCGACATCAGGCGAATTAAAAACAAAGCCTTCTCAACACAGTGTAAATGTATTGAGAAGCTATGGTATTCAACCTGAAATTTTGGTTTGCAGAACCCAAAAATCTATCCCAAAAACAGAACGGGAAAAATTGGCTCTGTTCTGTTCTATTTCAAAAGACGCAGTTATTGAATGTCGTGATATGAAAACTATATATGAAGTTCCTTTAGCTCTTGAGAGCCAAGGGCTATGTCAAGTTGCATTAAAAATGCTTGGCATAAAAGATAAAAAACCAAATTTAACTTCTTGGGAAAAATTAGTTGATAAAATCAAAAAACCCGAAAGAACTATAAAAGTCGGAATTGCAGGAAAATATACAAAATTGTCTGATGCTTATATTTCTGTCGTAGAATCATTAAAACATGCAGGTTATGCAAATTCATCAGCTATTGAAATTAAATGGATAAATTCGGAAGAATGTGTGGATTACTCTAATTGCAAACATGAATTATCGGATGTTGATGCGGTTGTAGTTCCGGGTGGCTTTGGTGTAAGAGGAATTGAAGGAAAACTCAATGTAATCCGTTATGCCAGAGAAAATAACCTTCCGTTTTTGGGCTTATGCTTGGGGTTGCAATGCACCGTAATAGAATTTGCCCGTAACGTAGTAGGTTTAAAGGGTGCTAATTCAACCGAATTTGACGAAAATCCGACACATCCTGTTATTGATATAATGTTAGAACAAAAACATGTAAAAGGTTTTGGCGGAACAATGCGATTAGGTGCTTATGACTGTCACCTTAAAAAAGGTACTAAAGCATATAAAGCATACGGAAAAGATATTATATCCGAGCGTCATCGCCACAGATACGAAGTGAATTATGAATATATTGAGCAATTATCAAAAGCAGGCTTGGTATTTTCAGGCATGTCCCCTGACGGTATGCTCTCGGAAATCGTAGAACTTCCGAAATTGGATTGGTTTGTCGCATGTCAGTTTCATCCTGAATTTAAGTCAAGACCGGATAAACCGCACCCGTTATTCAAAGGGTTGGTTGAAGCAGCATTAAAACGAAAAAAGAAATAATCAGGAATTAAAACCTTTGTATTTATAGCTTAAAATACTGTAGCTGTCAGGTTCAGAAGCATCATCACTCCCGTAAAAAACAGTCATATCGGATGTTGCTTTTCTGTAATTTGCTTTGTCCATTTCTTCTTGTTTTGCGCAATTGGCTGAATACGCTGAAATTTCTGCTGCTGTTACTCTGCCGTCGTGATTGGCATCAATGTCATCAAAATGTTCTAATATTTTTGAAATTGTAGATGCAGAATAAGCCCCGCTTGCTGCCAGTTGCGATAATTCATTCTTTGAAACTCCTGAAACAGAAAGTGTTTGTGAAAATTTTTCCATCTCTGCTGCGCTGATTTTACCGTCCCCATCCGAATCAAATGTTGCAAAATTATTTTGCAAATATGATGCAAATGATTGGTTTAATGTTAAATAGTTAGTGTTATCGTTTCTTGCTTTTGTAATATTCTTATATGTGACACCGTCTTTCGGGTATAACGCTGCCAAATATTCATAAGTATTGTTCATCCCTGATGTTATTGATGAAATTATTGAAGATCCTGCGCTTGATACCATAATTTAAAATCCTTATACTAAATCTACCTTGTAACTTTATAATAATGATGTTTTTCAAAAAGTCAAGACTTAACAAAACGAAGTCCCTTCTCTTGTGGAGAAGGGATGTTGTTAGAATTGTAAGTTGATTGATATATGTACACACGAGATTTATAATTAAAAAGATTATTATGCTCTCTGCTTATTTATGCGCTTTGGTCAAATTTCATTGTGCGCTCTATATTTTTTGCTATTACCCCTTTAATTACGTCGTATTCTGTTTGTAGGGCGTTATGTTCTGTATCAATGTTTTTCAATTGCATATCAAACATGTTGTCTTTGCGTTTAATATCGTTCATAGCACGATTATATTTTGCTTCTGCTATTGCAACAGCCGCAGAATTATCGGTGTCTTCCGTAATATTTGCACAACATTTATAATCAATTGATAACCAATTATACGATTTATCAACTTGTTCCATTGTAACGATACCTGATTCAAATGCGTGTTCAATCCAATCTGCTGATGATGCCAAACCGTCTTCTAAAACAGCATAACCATTGCGCATTCTGTTAAATAAATTTTCATACCATTGAGCTTTTGCATCAGCATTTTCCTGATTGCTTGATTTATCTGTTTCATCGACCCAGGCATATTTTGGTTCACCCAGCTCATCCAACATCAGTTCAACAGTAAAAGCATCGATTATGTTTTGGAATGCGCTAGTAAATGCCGGACTTCCCCCTGTAGCAGCCTGATATTCATGAATATATTGTAAAAATACTGTAAAATCAGACAAACTTTGTACATTGTCGATACTAAAGTTTTCGCCCAGTAATTTTAATTTTTCTTTCGCGTCTTCATTTAAGTTTGTGTCATTTTCGATATCTCCGAACAATCCGCAATAGCCATATTGATTTTCATTGCCATCTTTGAAATATTTAAATGCATCGTTGTTATTTGGTGCATTCGCGACATACGGGTAATTCTCAAAAATTAACTTATAAAATTCATTTCTATTATCCTTATATGTTTGAGCATAAGTAGTTCCTGAAGTTTCAACATATGTATCCAAATTTAAGGAATCATATTGATTAACTATACTTGATAATATTTCTTCTTTGATTGCATTTTGAGCATCTGTCTCATTTGCAAAGTGGGTGATGATAGAAACATTTTCTGTATCTGTGGTTTTTGTATATTTATATTCTGTATATGCAGCGGTGCCATCGTCTTTTTCAGTCAATCCGTTAAGGACTGAAGGCCATATAGTACTGCTTGGAGGAACAAAAACTTTCTGTGCATTATCTTGATTTCTTGTCCATCCTGTTATGCTGCCGCCATATTGTGTTTTCCCATCTTTGTCGTCAGATTCGATTGCTGCAATTTTATTAGTACCATCATTTTTTACATAAAATATTAATGTACCGATTTTATATTTTGTGCAGCCGTTGACGTCAACCTCTGCTCCTGTCGTTGAAGTTTTTGTTGTGGCAGTATTTATTTCTCCGTTTTTTAACGTATTCGGATTAATTTCAGTTCCGTTCAAGCCTGCAACGGTATTCCCTGCGCCGACCTTTAATTTTTCGGCCCAAGCTACAAAATCTTCGTCTAAATATTCTATTTTCTTGTTCTTTAGCCAGGTAATAACGTCCTGACCTGTTTGAGTATTTGTTGTTCCAATTTCTTGGGCAATATCAGTTAATGAAGTTTTTGATGTAGCTGTTTTTAATTTGTCCCAAATATCTTGAACTGCGTTACTATAAAGAGCACGTTTTTGACTTGTGTATTGCGTTTGCGCGGTTCTAAATGCAGTTCTTTCGATTGAAACATCATTGCTTAAATATTTTTCATATAAATCCTTCAAAGTTTCAGAAGTTAATTCTTGTGTGCCCCCTTGTTCATCAATTCTGGTGAATAAGAAAAACAATCCCGGATCTTCTTTGTATGCATTTGCAGCAACCGAGCCGCCGTTTGTTGCATAATCTTCAGGTTTTGGATACAATTTGAATTCATCAGTGCTGTAATAACTTTTTAATCTGTCGGTCAGATTTTTGTTTTCGTCAAAATATGTAGTATCCCAGCTCAAACCATGATTAGCCAGATATTTTTCCAAATTATTTCCGGATTTTTCAAATATTTTGGCTTCATCTTCACTTACAAGTAACAAGCCTGCAGAATTTACAAGACCGTATTGTGTATTATAAGGACTGTATGCGGTTAGAGAATTAAATGTCAATAATTGGCTTTGACTTGTCCCTGTCAAATCCATATTTTTAAACATCATTCTTGCATTATTTAATGCTGTTACATAATCGTCACTAGCTTGCGCCGATTCTGTCGCAAGCCGCATTTTGGCATTATTAATTGTTTGAGAACGCAATTCATTATCAGCCAAACGAGCCGTTATGGTTAATAATCTTGCTTGTGATGCCGCCATACCCATAGTGAGCGTGTCCTTTCATTTTTCCTTTAGTATTATATATGTCGGCATTTTTCTTTAAAACTTTAATAATTCAGGCTAATTGTAAAGATTTTGTTACAATGTATTATTGCTTCGTATTGTTCGTTTGGAGAATATTTTTAAGTGGTGAATCCAATTTTTACAATATTTTTTTTGAATTTTTTTTCGAGTTTATCAAAACACTTTGCCAGGTTTTCTTGTTTTTCGTTTTTATCAGTTTGGGCATACAGCGATAATTGTTCAGTTCCTTCTTCTCCGATTTTTTCAAGGATAACACCTGTGCTTCTATAGAGTATTTCAGGGTTGTATATTTCTTTTAGGAGTTCAATTGCAATTTTGGAAATTTCTAATTCAAAGTCGACAGGAGCAAGTAAATCTTTCTTTGTATAAAAAACTCTGAAATCTTTTGTTCTTAACATTACTCCTATTTGTCTGCATTTTGTGTTGTACGCACGCAATTTACGGCAAGATGTATGAATATGTCTGTTTAGTTCATTTTTTATAAAATTAAAATCTGATGTAAATATTCCGAAGGCTCTTGTGTTTTGAATAGATTTCGGAGCTTCCTGAATGTTTGAAACTCTGGAAACCATTTCTCCCAACAGCTCGTGCCGCATTTCAATACCATTTATTCCTATTGATTTGTCGAGCCATTCGTCAGATTTTTGAACTAAATCATAAGCCGACAGAATCCCCGATTTTTTCATACGGACTTCCAATCTGCGTCCAATCCCCCAAATTTCTTCAATTTTTGTTGAGGGTAAAACTTTTTTTAGCTTACTTTTTCCTATCATAAATATATGTGACTCATAGCTTTTTGCTTTGTCAGAGGCTAATTTAGCAAGAGTTTTTGATGAACTGACTCCGATTGATACCGGGATATCCACATTATCCAGTATTTTTTGTCTTAATAGTTGTGCAAGTTTAAAATAATTGCTTTTGTATAATCTTGTCAATCCCGTAAAATCAACAAATGCTTCATCGACGGAATATATATCAACATAAGGACTGAACTCTTTAAGCGTATTCATCACCTGATTAGAAACTTTTGCGTAATATTCGTGGTCTGCTACAATGTAAATAGCTTTCGGGTGTTCTTTTTTTGCCATAAAGTATGGCTCGCCCATTCTAACACCCATAAGTTTAGCTTCTTTTGCACGCGAAATGACGCACCCGTCAGGGTTAGAAAGAACACAGACCGGCTTATTCTTTAATTCAGGATTCCTTTTTTGCTCACAAGATACAAAAAACGAATCGCAATCAACTAATGCTATGACCTTTTGTTTCCCCATAATATAAGTATTATTCATATTATATAACAGGTCAATTAAATATTTTGTTTTCGTAATAAATCTATAAAAAATAGCAAAAAATATCTTGATGTTTTTTTACACATAGTGTATTATTAAAACCGAAAGGAAAATAATATGAGTAAGAATAATTATATATTCCCCAAAAAATCAGATTTAAGACATCTTAAAATATCAGACATAAAGGCTTCATTGCCTAATTTGAAAAATCTTTATGAAGCAAAGTCCGTCGCTGTAGGTAAGTGGCTTATGAGTGTAATTGAGCAAGGTTTGAAAGACGGTAGTATGCATTTTAATGATGTATTGCCTTCAAAACCCGAATTTGCATATCTTTTAGGCGTAAGTATCGGAACTATGCAAAATGCTTTTCGCTATATTGAAGATTTAGGCTATGTAGAATCAAAACAATGTATAGGTACATTGGTTCGTAATTATAAACAGCCTGTTACAACATTGAGGAAACTTACCTCAAAGCGTGATATGGCAGCTAATTCGATAAAACGTTATATAATAAATAATGGCATAAAAGTAGGAAAAACAATGCCTTCGTCTGCAACGTTGGCAACTATAACAGGATATACTGCCAATACTGTACGTTTAGCTATGGAAAACTTGTCAATTCAAGGTATTTTAGAGCACAAATATAAAAATTCAAGTGAATATGGCTGGATATTAAAATCGGTGGATTTTGATTTGGCTGAAGAAATAGAATCTGCAAAAGCAAAAACTCTTGTTGATATGGTTGTAAAAGATTTGGAAAATTATATAAGTGCGAATTTGAAAGTAGGCGACAGGCTTCCTACACACATGGTGCTATCTCAAGAGTTAAAAGCAAGTATAAAGACTATTCATGATGCATTAAAAGTTTTGTCCGATAACGGAATATTATTGCCCAAAAGGGGCAGATACGGTACTACGGTTATTCGTATTCCAAATGATAAAACAGTAGATTTAAAACCGGAAACTTCAATTTTTGCTCCGGCAGCGGATACTGCGTTTTATCATTATGAAAAAACTCAAAATTATGTTAAAAAACTAATAGTAAATAATTATCAAATAGGTGATAAATTACCTTCAATATCCGAATTAGCGCAAGAGTTGGATTTGAGTCAAAATACTGTTCGTAAGGCATTTCATAATTTGGCAAAAGAAGGTTATTTAGTATTTTCTCGCGGTAGGTACGGCGGAACTTTTGTTATTGATATGCCTGAAGTTGATACTCAAGCCTTTAAATGGCTTGCCGTTAATCCGCAATATGCCAAGGAATACGGAAAAGGCATTGTTGAGAACTAGTTTATTATTGTAAATTGTTTGACATGACGTTAATATCCCTGTAGTATGGATATATATTATACTTGGGAAGATTCATGTACATAAAAAAGATAGAGATAGATAATTTCAAATCATTTGCCAACAAAACAGATATCCCAATGTTGGATGGTTTTACGACCGTATCTGGTCCAAACGGTTCGGGTAAAAGTAATATTATTGACAGTGTGATGTTTGCGCTTGGTTTGCGTACAGGCAGTGCTTTGCGTATTGAAAATTTGTCCGATTTCATATCTTCGTTTAATAACCGTAATGAGGCATTTGTAAAAGTTACATTTGGCGGTTTGAAAGATGCGGAAGAAGTTTCTGTCGCAAGAAGGATTAAGAAAAATTCCCAAGGCTTTGCTTCTACATATTATTTGAATGACAAAGTTGAAACTTTGACGAATATAAAATCTGTTTTAGAAGAATATAACATAACTCCAAACAGTTATAACGTTGTTATGCAGGGTGATGTTAACAGCATTATCGGTTGTTCCTCAAAAGTCCGCAGGGGGATTATTGATGAAATTGCCGGTGTGGCTGATTTTGACAGACGTATAGATCAGGCAAAAGGCGAATTGCAAAAAGTTGAGCAGCGTGTTCAAACAGCAACAATTGTTTATACGGAAGTTAGTGCTGAATTAGAGCAATTAAAAGAAGAAAGAGAAGTTGCTCTAAAATATAAAAAATTAAAAGACGAAAAAACGGGTCTTGAATCCCAAATCGGAACCGTTAAATTCTTTGATTTAAAACGTAATTTGGAATTGGCGCACGAAAATATATTAAAAGCGAATAAAGATTTAAAAGAAAAAGAATTAAGTAAAAAAGATTTAGAAGAAAGAATAAAACTCGTCAACGAAAAGTATAAAGAATTGAGTGATAAACTTCAAGAGCAAGGTGAGGAAGAACGGACAAAATTAAAAGATGAACAAAGTAATTTGAGTGCTCAAATTCAAACAAAAAAGAGTGCAATAGATTATTCGGATACTCAAATTCAAAGAGGTCTTCGCTCAATTGAAAACTCCAAAAACGGCATTGAAGAATTCAAGAAAAATATCGAAAACGAAAGACTGAATATAAAGCTTTCTCATGACAAAATCGGTATTATCGAAACTCAATTAAAGGAAAAAAATGCCGAACTTGCCAAAAAATTGAAAGATATTTCAGGTTTAAGTTCAACTGCGGATAAATATATTCAGGAACGTAATGAAACTTCAAAAGTCCTTGATGGGTTGAAAGATAAAGATAATGAATTGTTAAAAGATTCTTTACCAAAAGAAAATGAATTAAAAAATCTGCGCAGTTCAATATCAGATGCAAAAGATTTTATTGAAAAAGCTACAAAAGATAAAGATGAATTTGCCGATAAAAAATCGTTAAAAGAGCTTCAAGTATCCGATTTACAGAAGGAAATGGAAGAATTGAAAGATATTCAGGGCAAAACAATGAAAGCTCTTGATGATGCAAAAACTTCGGTTGAAGATTTTGACCATGATGTTCGCGCAGCATTCAGACGCTTAACCGAAATGGAAGCTCAACGCAGTGCCCTGTCAGCTTCTCCGTCAGGTGGTCCTATAAATGCTGTTATGAATGCGAATTTGGATGGAGTTCATGCTCCTTTG
>Ga0256404_1010143_pt1 | contig 13159 bp, 12 predicted proteins | sample RumenRJG_01DNA_FD_185990 | JGI IMG/M metagenome (GOLD analysis project Ga0256404, IMG submission 185990) | Bovine rumen microbial communities from Lethbridge, Alberta, Canada - RJG_01 | ecosystem: Host-associated > Mammals > Digestive system > Stomach > Rumen | place: Canada: Alberta | collected...
TCCTCCCGATAGAGGATGTAGCGGTTCTTGCCCTTGCCCTTTCCTATATATAGCGCCTTGTCCGCCTTGTCGAAAAGCGTGTCGTAATCCGTCCCGTTCTCGGGTGCCGCCACGGCCCCGATCGTCATCGTGACGCCGGATCCGCCGGCCATTTCCGGCGCAGTCTGCTGGCTTATGTCCACCCTGGACAGGCGGAAGATATTCCGCACGGTCTCCTCGTCCGCATCATTGATGCAGAAAAAGAACTCGTCTCCCCCGAAGCGGCCGATTTCGCCCCAGCCTCCTAAGTGCCTGCGGAACGTATCCGCAACAATCTTTAAGACCCTGTCCCCGAACGCATGTCCGTACGAATCATTGATATCCTTGAAGTCGTCGATGTCCCCAATGCCGACCCAGGTGGCGTTTTCCCTGTCACTGACCTTCGCAAGCGACTGAATTGTGTACTCCCGGATGGAGGCCTTGTCCAGCACTCCGGTCCCGGAATCATAGGTGTACCCGCTGCTCATGCTTCGCTTCTCCCTTGCTACGCAGTTTGCGGAATTTTGCCCTTACTTACACCCTCCGAAAAATACTGTTTCTATTCTACCAAAAATGCAGGCAAAGGTCACCATTTATTCGTTGACAGGCAAATCGATACAATCCTGTACAATTTGAGCCACTGTCCATGCGGGTTTGCGGAGCCTGTCTTTTTTTTGTTTGCCTGTCAAACCGGAGAATCCCTCTTGACAAGGCTGCCAAGAGGGATGTACTATTCTAACATCTTTTGACCGCTGTTCCAGTGGTCAGCCGCAGTCCGCGGCAGAGGCATGTTCTTTCTGAACAGCCCCGTTTCTCCTCAATTTTTTAGGTTTTGGCATGTTGAAAGGAGCATTATTATGGCTAATGAAAGTCACCTATGGTACCCGGGAGCTACACTGCACCTGATAAACAGGGGAAGTCGAAGAGGGGATCTGTTCAAGAGCCCCATTGATTACGCCGAGTTCCTGCAGAAAATGGAAAAGCTGGCAAAGGACAAGGGTTACATTATTAATTCCTATTGTCTGATGACCAACCATTATCACCTTTTGATCCGGACTTCGGATTACCCCATCAGTGCATGGATGCAGACCCTGCAATATTCCTATGCCCGATATTTTAATAAGCAACATGAATGCAGCGGTCACGTATTTCAGGCGCGCTATCAGGCCAGAGTGATTGACAGCGCTTCCTATCTGATGGAGGCTTCCAGGTACATTCACCTGAACCCGGTAAGAGCTGCTATTGTCAGTCGTCCCGAGGAATACCGATACTCAAGCTATAAGGCATATCTTGGTCTGGAAAAGAATAATATTATTTGCAGCAAAGATGTCCTGTCACTTTTCTACGGTCCCGATTCGGTGGCTCAATACCGTAAATACGTGGAAGAAGAAATCCCGGCATGGACAAAGAACAGCCGCTGATGTTGACAGGTACACACGTTTTTTTGGTTTCCTGGCACCCACGAAAACAGGGGCTTGCAGTCACAGAAATTGTGCGGAATTGTATCGATTTGCCTGTCAATCCCGTTTTTTTAGTTTCCTGGAGGCCTTGCAAACAATGCATCTCATTTGCAAAAATTGTATTTGATTGTATCGATTTGACAGGCAAATCGAATCGCCCAGACGAATCCCTTCGCTGTCCGGATGTCTGAGTCGACGAAGTGGTTGCCCGGATTCCATTCGAGGGTGTGAGGCAGGCCGTCCAGGAGGACGGCCTGTTTTTCTATGCAGTCCGCGACCGTGGCCATGACCGGATTCCTGGTCTTTTTCTCCCTGTCGCCCAGGCTCAGGTAGACGGAGCCGGTTTTGACGGGATGACTTGCGGCATAGTCAATCCAGCCCGGGAACCAGACGGAGGGAGAGGCTGCCGCGCAGGCGGCAAAAATGTCCGTCTGGTACACGCTCCACAAAGCAAATAGCCCGGCAAGGGAATAGCCTCCAAGAATAATTGGAATCCTTCCTGTGTCACCAGCTGCTGTCCCTTCCTCTGCCTCCGGCTGTGCCGGAGCATGTCTTCCCCCGAGAAGCTCCGGAACTACATTAGTCTCTATATATGAAAGCGTCTCTGCGGCCCCATCTCCGAATCCCTCCTTCCCGAAGACCGGAGGCGCCTCCCAGGGGGAGAGGTCTTTGTTCCAGTCGTCAACGAGAACGGCGGCGAGAAATATCTTCTTTGAGGTGTGCTCCTGTATGTAAGCGTACTCGCTGTCCATCATGTCCAGGTCGTGTCTGTCCACGGGTTGGAGCAGGCAGACATCCGCATCTTTTTCCCCGAAAAATTCTGTTTTCATTTTTTCCTCATGTTAAAGTCCCTTTAAGGTTGCCCCTCTATTATAGCAACATCAAAGAAAGGAGGTCCACTTCAATGAAAAAAGGAAGTCTTATATATAAGGTCGTTTTTACGACGGCGGTCGGGGCTTTTTCCCTGTACGCGGTGCTGGATACCTTCGTGATTCCCCATGTGTACAGCACCGTCACCACCGAGGCGGCGGCTGTGACGGCAGAAAACAGCAGTTCTTCAAATACCGCCGGTACAGAGACGGCAACGGACAGCAGCTCTTCCAACAGCACAGGCACAGCCTCGGGAAGCAGCTCTTCTGCCACGACAGGCACATCATCGGACAGCAGCTCTTCTTCTGCGGCAGACACTTCTTCCGACTCGGCTTCATCTGCAAGTGTGACGGACACATCCTACTCGGACGGAAATATTAGTATCACGATCACTACGGACCGGGTCGATGACACGACCGTGTATGTGGCCGACGTGCAGGTGCCAGATGTCTCGTACCTTAAAGCCGTATTTGCAAAAGGTTCCTACGGGAAGAACGTGACCGCGACGACTTCGTCGATTGCGGATTCCGTGAACGCGATTCTCGCCATCAACGGGGATTATTACGGGGCCCAGGAATCGGGCTACGTGATCCGGAACGGGGTCCTCTACCGGGATACGGCGAAAAGCGGGCAGGAGGACCTGGTCATCTATAGTGACGGAACTTTCGAAGTGATTTCCGAGGACGATATCACGGCTCAGGAACTTCTCAATAAGGGTGCCTGGCAGGTTCTTTCCTTCGGGCCCGGTCTGGTGGAGAACGGATCTGTTTCCGTCAGTCAGAATGAGGAAGTCGGGAAGGCCATGGCTTCGAACCCCCGCACCGCCATTGGACAGATCGGGAAAAACCACTACGTCCTCGTCGTCGCTGACGGGCGCACGAGCGAGAGCGAAGGCCTCTCCCTCTATGAACTGGCCGAGTACATGCAGTCCCTGGGCTGCACCACCGCCTACAATCTCGACGGCGGCGGCTCTTCGACCATGGTCTTCAACGGGACTGTCATCAACAATCCGACGACCACCGGAAATGAAATCGGAGAAAGGAAGGTGAGCGACATTGTCTACATCGGCTCTTAAAAAAACGCGGAAACACTATATCTACGGCATGCTTTTCTGCATTATCTTCGCCCTGATTTATGAAATCTTCAGCCACAGCGTCATCTCCTACGCCATGGTGCTTTCCTTCCTCTGGCCCATGCTTGGCGGGGTTCTTCTTTACACATTACTAATGAAAGCGCCCCCTCGCCTGCATCCTACCGTGGCGGCGGCCCTGCTTTATAATTCCGGAATCGTCCTCTTCACCCTTGGATCTGTCTTCCAGGGGGTTCTCGAAATCTACGGGACGACCAACCGCCTGCAGAAGATATACGTCATCGCCGGCGCCTTCTTCCTGATGAGCGGGATTCTATCATATGTACTGCAGACCCTCTTCTGCAGAGAAGATGCATAAAGACGCAGGCCCCGGGCGACATTCGTCGCCCGGGGCCTGTGTGCCAGGGAGGCTTTTCGGCAAACTATTTACATTTTTTCGGAATTGTAGTTTTATGTAGATGGTGATTGGGCTTGCCTGTCAAACGCTTTTTTTCAGTTTCCTGGAAGCCGCGAAAACTGGTGGCCACAGAGCCCGAAATTGTATTTGATTGTATCGATTTGACAGGCAAACGATAAGCAATGGAAGAAAGGATGATAACTATGGCATTCAATCCCATGGATATGATGAAAATCGGAGAACGCCTGAAGAAGTTCGAAGCGGATCATCCGAAGGTTTTTGCCTTCGGCCGGGCGGCCGCAGGTTCCATGCGGGAAGGGGCGGTCATCGAGATGTCCATTACCTCGCCGGAAGGAGAGAAAATTACCACAAATATGAGAATCAACGCCGATGACGTGGAAACCCTGCAGATCCTGATGGGAATGGGAAGGTAAATGATGAAGGATTTCCTTCCTATCAGCCGGGCGGACATGGAAAAGAGGGGCTGGGATGCTCTTGACTTCGTGTATGTCATAGGGGACGCATATGTCGATCACTCTTCTTTCGGGCCGGCGATCATATCCAGGGTCCTCGAGAGCCGGGGCTACAGGGTCGGCATTATTTCCCAGCCGGACTGGACGGATGACACAAGCATCGCCATTCTCGGGGAGCCGCGGCTGGGCTTCCTCGTCAGTGCCGGCAATATGGATTCCATGGTAAACCACTACACCGTGAACAAAAAGCGGCGGCATAGCGATGCCTACACCCCGGGAGGTGCAGCCGGGAAACGGCCCGACCGGGCGGCCATTGTCTACGGAAACCTGATCCGGAGGACATTTAAGAAGACGCCCATTATTCTCGGAGGAATCGAGGCCTCGCTGAGAAGGCTCGGCCATTACGACTACTGGTCGGACAAGATGCGCCGGTCCATCCTCCTCGATTCCGGGGCCGACCTCATCTCCTACGGGATGGGGGAAAAGTCCATTGTCGAGATTGCAGACGCCCTGGCGGCAGGAATTGACGTAAAAGATATTACTTTCATCAAGGGCACCGTTTTTAAAACCCAGGATATTTCCGTAGTTCCGGACCCTGTGATGCTGCCTTCCTGGGAGGAAATCTCTTCGGACAAGACGGCCTATGCGAAAAGCTTCCTAACGCAGGAAAAGAATACGGACGCGATTACGGGGAAGCCCCTGGTGGAGCCCTATCCGGACAAGGAGTTTGTCGTCGTTAATCCGCCTTCGGCGCCGCTGACTACGATGGAGATGGACGATATCTACGAACTTCCATATATGAATGCGCCGCATCCATCCTATGAAAAACTGGGCGGGGTGCCGGCTATTTCCGAGATCAAATTTTCCCTGACTTCCACCCGGGGATGTTTCGGAGGCTGTTCTTTCTGCGCTCTTACCTTCCACGAAGGCCGGGTCGTGCAGGCGAGAAGCCACGAGTCGCTGATCCGGGAAGCGGAAGAGATGACGAAAGCCCCCGACTTCAAGGGCTACATCCACGACGTGGGCGGCCCCACCGGAAATTTCCGCTTCCCCTCCTGCGAGAAGCAGCTCACAAAGGGGGTCTGCGCAAACCGCCAGTGTCTCTGGCCTGAACCCTGCCCGAATCTGAAGGTGGACCACACGGACTACGTGCAGCTCCTCCGGGAGCTCCGGAAAATTCCCGGTGTGAAGAAGGTCTTCGTCCGTTCCGGTATCCGCTTCGACTACGTGATGGCCGACGCCTCGGATGACTTCCTGAAGGAGCTCTGCCAGTACCACATCAGCGGCCAGCTCCGGGTGGCGCCCGAGCACGTGTCCGACGAAGTCCTCGCCCTGATGGGAAAGCCGAAAAATGCGGTCTATAAAGCCTTCCTCGACCGCTATGCCCGCGTGAACGGAATGACCGGAAAAGAGCAGTACGCCGTACCCTACCTGATGTCCTCCCATCCGGGCTCTACATTGGCCTCGGCCATCGAGCTGGCGGAGCACATCCGCGACTTGGGCTACACGCCCGAGCAGGTGCAGGACTTCTACCCGACGCCCTCGACCCTCTCGACGGTCATGTACTATACCGGCCTCGACCCGCGCACGATGAAACCCGTGTATGTCCCGAAGAGCCCGCGGGAGAAGGCCATGCAGAGGGCCCTGATCCAGTACAAAAAACCGGAAAACTACGAGCTTGTGAAGGCCGCCCTCCTGAAGGAAGGCCGGCAGGACCTAATCGGCTTCGGGCCGAAATGCCTGATCCCGCCCAGAAAACCCAGGTGGGCGGAGAAGCTTCATGAGAATAATGTAAACCACGGACCATCTGGCAAGCGAAAGTCTGCCGGTAAAGCGGAATCAAAGAAAAGAATCGGCACGATGGCAGCAAAACCCATTGCAGGTAGAAAAACGCAGCAGAACAGCTGGAAGACCGAAGATAAAAAGGCGTCCCGCGGAGGTAAGAAATCATGAACGAATCACCCTGTCCCGTGCAGAAGAAGTGCGGGGGCTGCGAGTTTTCAGGGGTTCCCTACGAGAAGCAGCTGGAACAAAAGCAGAAGGCCCTGCAGGCCCTTCTTAGTGGATTCGGAAGAGTGGAGCCCATTCTGGGAATGGAGGATCCATATTATTATAGAGGAAAAGTTCACCGGGCCCTCGCGTACAATAAGGGCAGGATTCTTTCGGGCTGCTACGAGGCCGGGAGCCACCGGGTCGTGGACCAGCCCGAATGCCTGCTCGAGGACAAAAAGTGCCAGGAGATTGCTGCCGACGTCGTGAAACTGATTTCCGACTTCAAGCTGAAAATCTACGACGAGGATACGGGCTACGGCCTCATGCGCCACATCCTTGTCCGGCGGGGCTTTGCGACGGATGAGATCATGTTGGTCCTGGTCCTTTCCGAGCGCATGTTTCCGGGCAAGAATAATTTTCTCAAGGTCCTCCAGGAAGCCCATCCGGAAATCACGACAATCGTGCAGAATGTAAACCCCGGCCATACGAGCATGGTGCTGGGCCCTCAGAACGCTACGCTCTTCGGGCCCGGTTTCATCCGAGATTCCATAGGAAACCTGACCTTCCGCATTTCCCCGTCATCCTTCTTCCAGGTGAATCCCAAAGAGACGGAAGTCCTCTACCGCACGGCCATGGACTTCGCGGAGCTATCCGGCAAAGAGACCGTTCTCGATGCCTACTGCGGGACCGGAACCATCGGCCTTTCCGCGGCAGCGCATGCGAAGAGCGTCGTCGGTGTGGAACTCAATCCCGAAGCCGTGGCCGACGCCCGGAAAAATGCCGCGGATAATCATATTACAAATATTGCCTTCACTGCAGAAGACGCCGGCCAGTACATGGAGCGCCAGGCGGCTTCCCGCATCCTCTACGGACGGCCGGAGGAAGAGCGCTTCGGCCGCAATGCCTCCGGAGACCTGGTGAGTGCCCGAAAAGGCCCGTATGACGTCCTCTTCATGGACCCGCCCCGGACCGGTGCGACGGAGAAGTTCATCCGAAGTGCCGCGAAGCTTGCCCCCCGGCGGATTGTGTACATTTCCTGCGGCCCGGACACCCTGGCCCGGGACCTTTCGCTTTTCGCGAAGCTGCATTACAAAGTGGAGAAAATCCAGCCGGTGGACATGTTCCCCTTCACTTCCCATGCGGAAGTGGTGGTACGGCTGTCGTTGGTTTGACAGGCACGCACCGTTTTTCGGTTTCCTGAGAACCGTGGAAATTGCGACTTACAGCTTGCAAAATTGTACAGGATTGTATCGATTTGCCTGTCACAGCAAATTTTTCAGTTTCCTGAAGGGCACAGAAACAGAGGCTCTCAGTGAGCGAAATTGTATTTGATTGTACTGATTTGACAGGCAAACGAGGGGCCGCGCGACATTTTTCGCGCGGCCCCGGAATATCTTGTATAGTTTTTTAGAAGGAGACGATGTAGTAGCCTTCCTTCAGCCCATGCACGTCCAGGTAGGACTTGACGGACAGGACCCGCTTCGTCAAGCGGTGCCCGGTGGTCTTGAAGCCCCCGTCGGATTCGTTGAAGATGAGGTCGTTTCCTTCCTCGATTCCTCTGCGGTCCGTCACATAGTAGCGGATGATGCCGGAGGCAATCTGGGAGAAATGTCCCTTGTCGATGATGACACTGACCTCGGTCGTGCCTCCCTCGGCCCCGGTCTTCAGGGTGTTCGTGTCTTCTACATACTCTCTCCCGAGTTCATCGGTCTTGTCGCCCTTCATGGCCTGGTTCAGGCCCATGATCAGATCCGCCCTGTTCGGCATATGTCTTTCTCCTTAATCCAAGTACTCCCCGTTCCCTGTCCACGGTGAGAAGCATTATACATTGAAAATGTGAAAAATGAAAGGTCACATTTCAGGCAAATCCGCCAGAGCGCATTGAAATCTCACATTCCAATCAGGTCCACGGGCTCGAAGCTGACGGTCACGTCGTAGTCTGTTTTCGGGTTCGGATAGGTGATTTCAACAGATTTCTTTGTCAAGCTATAATACCATCCTTCTTCCGCCGCTTCATATTCGGCCCGGTTCAGGTAGTGGGGCAGGCGGCGGCCGCCCAGTTCCACAAAGTAGGGGGCGCTCTCCCGGTGCACCATGTCGAGGTGCATGGTTTCGACGGTTGAAGGGTAGGTGCCGGTGGAGCGGAAGGAAACCATTACAGAATCACGTAATGCAGTTTTATCAGAGCCTGCTGCGGCTGTCTCCGTCGCAGCCGGAAATTCGGCCGGCTGTTTTTCTGTTGTCACTCTTGCAGACTCAGCCATTCCTCCATTTTTCCTTGAAAACATCGTGATTTCCGTCCGCCGGAAGACGCCCTTTTCATAATCCATCGTGTGACCGTCATCGTCGTAGTAGATAAATGAAGATCTCCCGGAAGGAACCAGGACAAGGGAAAGGTCCGTAACCGCCTGGGTGCTTACATTAGTCATGGGGGGTTCCGCCTGCGGGACAATGGCGCCTTCCGTAAGGTACAGGGGAACGGAGTCGAGGTCAACCGGGATGTCATAGGCGCGGCCGCCAGTATACCCCTCCCGGGTATAGAAGTCATAGAAGGTATGACCGGCGGGGAAGTATACACGGCGGGTCTTCGCCCCCGGCTCCACGACGTTTGCGACGAAAAGACCGTCCCCCTCGAGAAAGTCGACGCCCTCTTCGTAGGCGGCAGGGGCGTCCGGATAGGCCAGAAATACAGGCTCCATGATGGGCAGGCCCGTCTCGTGGGCCCTGTACATCAGGGAGTAGAGGTAGGGGAAGAGGCGGTAGCGGAAGGCGATGGCACGGCGGATCAAATCCTTCGAACCCGAGTACATCCAGGGCTCCGTCACCGTGTTGTCCGTGTTCGTTGAATGAATCGAGAAGCGGGGCTGGAAGATGCCGTTCTGGACCCAGCGGACGAAGAGTTCCTCGTCGGGGGCGGGCCCGTAGAATCCGCCGATGTCGGCCCCCATATTGGCCACGCCCGAAAGGCCCATGCCGAGGATGGTAGCGATGTTGTATTTCAGCGCCTCCCAGCAGGTCCTGTTGTCACCGGCCCAGGTCTGGGCATAGCGCTGGATGCCGGCGCAGCCGCTCCGGGTCACGGCGAAGGGGCGCTCATCCGGGTTCACTTCATGCACTGCTTCAACCGTCAAAAGGTTCATGATATTGGCCATGACCGGCTTCAGGGCTCCTGCCGTCGCCCCCCGGCCCTCGTACGAGACTCGGGCCGATTCGTCTATGAGCCCGTCGTACTCGCAGTTGTCGTTCCAGACCGAAGTGGCCCCCTTTTCAATCAGAGTCTTTTTCAGATACTCCTTCCAGACTTCTCTGGCCTTTTCACTCGTGAAATCCACATAGTTCCCGGGACCGCCCCACCAGAGGCCGACGGCAGGCTTCTCCTCTTTCGCGTCTTTGATGAAAAGACCCTTCTCTGCCATCTCGTCGTGAAGGGGGTGGCATAGAAGCATGGCCGGCTTGACATTGGGGGAGACCGTAATGCCCCGCTTTTTCATAGCGGCAAAAAAGCCCGCGGGGTCCGGGAAGCGGTCGTGGTTCCATGTGAAGGTACACCGTTTCAGGCCTTCCGCGGTTTCCACATTGCAGTAGCCGCTCGAAAGCTGGAAACCGTCGATGGGGAAGCCTTCCGAGTTCGCCGTGTCTATGAAATGTTCGATATATCTATCTGCATTGACCGGCAGCTCCGCATAATACATGGAAGAACCCAGATACCCCAGGGCCGCCTTGGGAAGCAGGGCGCTCTTTCCGGTAAGGTCCGTGTAGCGCTCTATGACATCCCGGGCGCTCGGCCCCGCGATGAAAAAGAGGTCGATGTCGCCCCCGTCCGTCCGGTAGGTGCTGTGATGCTTGACATAATTCGAGTGGCTTTTCCCCAGGTCGAAGTCACTTGAATATGTATTATTATAATAATACCCGCAGGCCTTCCCCGTGCCCCCGTTTATCCGGATATAAAAGGGAATGTGCTTGTACAAAGGGTCCGTCCGCGCCGGGTCATACCCCATCGTGTCGCCGGATGAATTCCGCAGAAACTCCCCCCGCTTGTCGAGCGCCCCGGTCCGCTCCCCGAAGCCGTAGTAGTGATCCTCCACCTCCATTACCTGCGTGTGCAGGCGCCGTCCGTTCTCGTCGGCCCGATATCCCATGTAGGGGATGTCCTCGTGCAGGAGGGTTCCGTCTTCGTCATAGATTTTCAGCAGGAAGGGCTCGTGATACACTGCGACCATGAGACGCTTTCCCATGACTAATGTAACCCCTTCGGCGGATACCCCCTGGGGGTATGAGAGGAGGCCCGCGAGCCGTGAGGCGAGCCTGTTTATTTCTTCCGCGTCGTCAATAATCCGGCAGTCAGCAGCTTCAATATGTTTCCGTTCGTCTCCAAGGAAGCCGTCCAGCCGGTCCTCCCAGGCAGTCATCGTAAGAATATAAGAAGCTTCTTCAAAATCCCCGTCGAATCCCGCCCGGATTCTTAAAATATCGTCCGTCAGAAAAAGAAGGCGTATTTCCACCGCATCCGTATACAGATGGATAGTCCTGCCTTCCTTTTCAAGCCCCGTAAGTTTTGTCGCAATCCGCATAGTTTCCCCCCGAAAAACAAAGGAGCGATGACCTCCCACCGCTCCCGCATTTCCTGCTGCAATATGGCCCAGCCTGCTCTGAAAGCATTTCTTCCCGGACCTTTACAAATCTGCTTCCAGCTACTCCGCCAGCATCTTTTCCAGCGCAGCTGCCAGCTGATCGGGGCAGGAGGTGTCCTTGAAGCCGCAGCGGATGCCCTTCAGCGATTCGACGACCTCCTTCGCCGGTCGGCCTATTGCGAGGGCGCTCACCCCCTGGGTGTTGCCCGAGCAGCCGCCAAGGAAGCGGATGTCCTTCACAACTCCCTCATCGTCGAGCTCAATATGAATGTTCTGTGAGCACACGCCCGTCGGGCGAAAGTCCATTTCTTTTGTCATGTCAAAAACCTCCTTTCAAAACTATGGTGCTCCCGTTATCATGCACCTGTTTGCCTGTCAAATCAATACAATCCTGTACAATTTTTTGCGCTGTAAGCCGCCATTTCTGAGGCTTTCAGGAAACTCAAAAAATGTGTTTGCCTGTCAACGGGAGAGTATTGCCTGAGCCAGGTCGAGCTTCGAGTCATCGACCAGGACCTCGTAGGTCGTCCGCTTGCCTCCGAGGGAATAGATATCTGCGAATGCGCTGTAGACAGAAGCCTCGATGGAATTGGCCTGCAGACGGATGACCATCTTCTCGGCCTCAGCTTTGGAATTTACTGTAGCGGCAATTGCCTGGGCCATGGGCGGCCTCCTTTCGTTCCTTCTCTCAGAACTTTACCACAAATTCCGTCCCGACGCCGGGCTCACTCTTCATCGTGACCTCGGCCGAGTGGATTTCACAGATATGTTTTACGATGGCAAGGCCGAGGCCCGTGCCGCCGTTTTCGCGGGAGCGGGATTTATCGACCCGGTAGAAGCGCTCGAAGACGTGCTCCTGGTCCTCGAGGGGGATTCCAATCCCGGTATCCTTCACAATTAATAATGGATGACCCTCGCGGATGGTCACCGTCACGTCGACGGTGCCGTTCGGGCGGTTATACGTGATGGCGTTCTGTACGAGATTGATGATGAGCTCGTGGATGAGTTCCCGGTCCCCGCTGATGCCGGCCGCCGCCCCCTTGAATGTAAGGAGGACGGACTTCTTCTTCGCGTTGACCTGCAGCTGGTCGCAGCAGTCCTTCGCCACGGCGTAGAGATCAATCTGCTCAAACTTTCTCGGAACCACGTCACTGTGGTCCATCTCGGAAAGGTGGATGATATCATTGATGAGGGAAAGCAGGCGGTCCGCATTGTGGCGGATCTGCTGCAAGGCCCGGGTTTCGTCCTCCCCCTGGACCATATTATTCTCAATGAGCTCGGTATAGCCGGAGATGGCTGTGAGGGGCGTCTTCAGTTCGTGTGAAACACTCGCAGTGAAGTCCTGGCGCGCTTTTGCGGCGGACAGAATGTGGACGTGCTGGGAGCGGATTTTCCGCACGAAGGGCTCGAGCTCGCGGTAGGGGGCCGGGTACATGCTGTCGTCGAGGTGCTCGGCCATGGCGTTGATGGGCTTGATGAGGCTGGCCGTCAGGATCTGTCCCAGGATGATGCAGCCGATGAGAATCATTGCGGAAATGGCCCCGATCATGGGAAGGGCGGAGGCGAAAATCGTGCTCATGCTGTCGGCTTTTGTCGAGACGCGAAGCACCGTCCCGTCTTCAAGCAGGAGGGCGTAATAAAAGGTGTTTTCCCTCATGGTGTCCGACTGCCGCTCCGACTGGCCTTCCCCGGTCTCCAGGGCCTCAGAGATTTCCGGCCGGTCCATGTGGTTGGGCAGGGCGTCCGCCGCGGTCTCCGAATCGTAGAGGACCACGCCGTCCGCTGCCACCCAGGTAATCCGCAGATCTCCGGACTTCAGTCGGCCGATGTTTCTGATGTCGGAATTGACCCGGCTGCGGTCGGCCTCGGAATAGGCGTCCTGGAAGACTTCTGTCTCCTTCAAAAGCTCTGCGGCGACCTTCAGGTCCTTCTGCACCTGGTGGCCGAAGTTTTTGTATGACACATATTCAATGCTCTGGGCCGTAGCCAGAATGGCCACCAGGGCAATCACCGCCAGGCTGAGGTTGATCTTCTGCTTCATTTCAGTTTTCCACCGCTTCGGTCCCGATGCTGTAGCCTACGCCGCGGACCGTACGAATCTGCTTCCCGCAGGGGCCCAGCTTCTGCCGCAGGGTCTTGATATGCATGTCGACAGTCCGGGTCTCGCCCTCGAAGGCCGAATTCCAGACCACCCGCATGATGGCGTCCCTCGACAGGACCACATTTTC
>Ga0256404_1010148_pt1 | contig 13153 bp, 15 predicted proteins | sample RumenRJG_01DNA_FD_185990 | JGI IMG/M metagenome (GOLD analysis project Ga0256404, IMG submission 185990) | Bovine rumen microbial communities from Lethbridge, Alberta, Canada - RJG_01 | ecosystem: Host-associated > Mammals > Digestive system > Stomach > Rumen | place: Canada: Alberta | collected...
CGCGTAGACAACTTTTAGATTAGACTACGTACCAGCCTAATTTTTGACCTATTGACGCATACCTATCTCTAAACAGCCTAAAAAATGACCTATAGACCACATTTTTTAGCTGTTAAAAACTATGGCTACCGGTAGCCGTTAATCTGATTGGCTCTCTGTTAGCCGCACAAATTCAACGTCGAATTCAGTGCAAAATTACAGCAAATTTTCCAATTGAGCAAACTATATTATGCTAATAATGAATGAGTTACGGAAGCACTCGCAGACAATCTTTCCACTCACAGAACGATGACGGTTTTACGCACACTTTTGCTCACACTTCACTCACACAAGGACACAACAAAAAGACCCACAATCTTACGACTGTAGGTCTCTGTACGAAGCAAAAATTTGCTTATGCGTTGATGATGTTAAAAGCTATTTGTGCGATACGTTTTCCCTCATCCAAAACGGTTTGCTTGCCACCTGTTTTTACTTGCCAATTAGGATAACGAGTACCTTGTTTCAACTGATTTTGTTTACGGCTGAAAGTGTTCGTGTTCGGCATGTGTTCCTTGGTCACTCTGATAGCTTCCAAGTCCGAAGCAAAAGGCTTGTACGAATTGGCAGAATATATCGTGAGATCTGCCATTACACGATAGACATAGAACCATTGGCTACCACCTTTGAACTGCTCTTTCAGTTGCTCCTTCAAAGCCGCATATATCTTGCGCAAACATGAGCGACGGAATTTGTCATCATCCCAATTAGTCTCTTTTGTAACCGGCTTGGCAGCAGGAATGCCGTCCATATAATCTACTTCCTGCAAATCATGCCCGACGATATTCTCTACCTCCTCTTCATCATGTTTCAATACGGCTAACATCGCCTGAAATAGCACGGATTCGCAGAAGTAACCGAGAATCGTGCGCATGTACTCAAAATATGGATGTTGCTCGGCTTCTTCCGGCTTGACGCGCTCTGCCAACGACAACATGCACACCACGTCAAACAGCACCAAAGTAGCAGTCATTTCCTGCTGTTTTTCAGAGCGTTCTACGCGGACATCGCTTTCATCCACAAACACGCTGTACTTGCGTTTGAGTTGGTTGAAAACCTTATCCACTTTCCACTCGCGATGAGCCGATTTGCGAATCTCCTCGACAACTGCTATAGCCTCATTCCAAATCTCTTCCGGACTTAAATCCTCATATCGCTCACTGGTAACATTGATGGCATTGTATGCCACCATGTACTCTTGACGCGACTCGTATTGTTGCCGCAGTTCCAGTTTCTTATCTTCGGATAAAAGGCGATACATTATTGTTGCTCGGTATTGGTATTTTTATTTGCTTTGATTTGGTCAAGGAATGCCGCCAAAGAATCAAAGTTCTCATCGAATAAATCCGGATCACCGTCCAATATCTGACGGAAAGTATCTTCGGACATCTGCTTGAATACATATTTATCTTTAACGTCCTTGATATGGATACGCGTACGGATACCTTTCACTTTGATGATAATATCTTCACCGCTCAATCCACATGCTTCCACATAGTTAAACAACTCCTCATTGGATTTGTCAAGTAAAAGAGGTGCACCATCGGGAGTGGTAAACACCGTTGTTGGGCGGGCTTTCATAGACTTGGCAGCAGCCGAAATACTACCGATCAAATCTGCTTGCCATGCAGGATTGGGTGCCGCAAAACGGAATGCTACCTCATTGATTCCAAGGTATTCGTATTTGTCAACCGTTTCCCAGAAAGCATCCGGCTCGTATGAGTTCTTAATCTCTATACTAACGTGGTGTGGTGCCAAGCGGGCATTCAGACTGGCTTCCAATATAGCCGCTACAAAGTCAGGACTGCTAAAAGCAGTATTCTTTTCAATGGCTATAAACTCGCGGTCGTACCGGTTGTCAATCAGCACGTGACACCATGGCTCATCTTTCTCTTTGTGTTTGCGGAAATTCTCATGTTTGGTAATGGTCTTACGAGGGTTGGAAATCATGAGTATGACCAAACCCTTATTCTCCCATACCACTTTGCTGCCGTACAATATTCTTTCTTTGTTTTTCTCTCCCGAAGAGGTGGTAGATTCAAGCAGACAGCATTCAAATTGCCGACCGCCGTTTAGATCATCGTGGAATATCTTCTGTATAAAGTCCTGTTTGTCTTTGGGAGTAGGTAATGGAGTAGTGTCATCCTCTTGTCCGAGGAACATACCCACGTTCTTTACTTCATGGAATGAAAAATTGTAAATCGCAAATGCTGCCATAGAATATCAATAACTGGTTATTTTTCCGTAAAAAGCGTGCAAAGTTACTACATTTTTTCGAGATATGCAAGTATTTTCCCTACATTTTCAAATAAATCTACGTATTTATTTGTCTATGTTAATTTTTTTTCGTACCTTTGCACCCGATTTTGTGCGATTTCAGTTCATTCCATTTTGGAAAATACTCGAAATCCAACCTGTGCAAAAATTGCACAAGTTCGAACCGGTCACAATTTGTGACCAGTTATAAAACAAAGATATGGCAAAGGGAAACGAAATAGCAAAAGCAACATCGGCATCATTGCAGCCGTTGGAGAGTATAGAGAATCTCATCCACGTCATCCGCGGCAAACAAGTCATGCTCGATCGTGACTTAGCACGGTTGTATGGAGTTGAGACATTCCGTCTGAACGAGCAGGTGAAACGTAACTTAGAGCGTTTCCCTGAGGATTTCATGTTCCAACTCTCTAAAGAGGAATGGAAAGAAATCTCATCGAAAATTGCGATAACATCTGCTGATGGTAAAGTTTTAAGATCGCAAATTGCGAGCATAAAAACTGAAGGTGAGGTTTTATCATCGCAAAATGCGAGCATAGACATGCGTGGTCGTCATGTGAAATATATGCCATACGCTTTCACTGAAAGTGGCATTGCCATGCTGAGCGGTGTCCTTCGTTCACCGCAAGCTGTAAGCATGAATATTCAAATCATGCGTGCATTTGTTGCTATGCGTAGGTTCCTTGCTTCAAATGCTCAGGTGTTCCAACGGTTGGAGGTAATCGAGCATACACAATTGAGTTTGGTCGCTCATCAAGAAGTCACCGACAAGAAATTAGAAGAGGTCTTTCGGCGTTTGGATGAAGGAGCTGCTGCTCCGAAAGAAGCTATTTTCTTTGATGGTGAGTTTTTTGAGGCAAGAGTGCTGCTGGAGAAGTTGATTAAGATGGCAAAGAAGCGTGTCATTATTATTGACGGCTATATTGATGCTGCCACGTTCGATATGCTTGACGTACGTGCCAAAGGCGTTACCGCTGACATCTATTCCGACGGGGAGCATAAATCCCTTCGTGATGCACATAATGCGTCCAAAGGTAAACAACCGATCAACACGCATAAGTGGTCAAACTCCTCACACGACCGTTGGATCATTGTTGACGATACACTCTACCATTGCGGTCATTCCGTCAAGGATTTAGGCAAGAAACTATCCGCTATCATGCGTATGGATTGGAACCCGGATGTAGTATTAAATGCTGTAAAATGAACTTGAGGTCACAAATTGCAACCTCAAAATAGAATACAAAACCCTAATACACCAACGAAACAGAAAGTAATTAACGCCCCCGCGTAGATAACTACGCAAGACATACATAAATTGATAGCATTTAGCTTAATACTTGGTCTCTATAAGAACTGGAAACTTTTATAGGAACTAAAACTATCCAAGGAAAAGCCATAATGCTCATGCGCAAGCGTGGGCTTTTCCGTAGAATATATTTGGATAGTTAGGTAATTTCCAGTTCACCTCAGAGACCGAATATAAGCAAACTACAAAAAGTCTGCGCTTTTTGCGTGTAATATAATATGATAGATTTTAAACATATAAAACGGCTCTTGAAGCAGGACAACTCAGGACTGCCGCAGATAAAGGTGGCGCTGTTGGGAGATACGGCTACGCAGTTCTTGGCTACGGCTATCAAGGGTGTGAGCGTAGAGAGAGGTTACAACGTGAACCTCTTCGAAGCAGAGTACAACCAAGTGGAACGTCAAGTGCTGGATCCGACTTCGGATTTACATGCTTTTGAGGCGAAGTACACGGTTGTGTTCCAGTCAAGCCATAAACTCTTGGAGCATTATGGCTTGAAGAGTGAGGGACTTAATAAATTAGCGAATGAGAGAATCCAATTTGTACGTACCCTTTGCGAAACTATAGAAGGAAAGATCATATATTTCAACTATCCGGAGATAGATGATACGGTGTTTGGGCAGTACGCGAACCGGACGGAGTTATCGTTCACTTGGCAAATCCGGCAGTTGAACTGCGAGTTGATGCAATTGACGCAGGAGTATCCGAACCTGTACATCTGCGACATTGCGGCATTGCAGAACCAGTTCGGACGCGAGTGGATGTTCGACAGTTCGGTGTATGTAAGCACGGAGATGGTGCTGTCGCTGGACGCGCTGCCGTACGTGGGTAGCCGCGTGATGGATATCATATGCGCGATAGAGGGAAAATTCAAAAAATGCCTGATACTGGACTTGGACAACACCGTGTGGGGTGGAGTCGTTGGTGATGACGGATGGGAGAACATCCAAGTGGGACATGGACTCGGTATCGGTAAAGCCTATACCGAGTTCCAGGAGTGGGTGAAGAAACTCAAGAATCGCGGCATCATCATTGCCGTTTGTAGCAAGAACGACGAGGACAAGGCGAAAGAGCCGTTTGAGAAGAATCCGGAAATGGTGCTGCGGCTGGATGACTTCGCGGTGTTTGTGGCGAACTGGGAGAACAAAGCCGATAACATCCGGACGATTCAGCAGATACTGAACATCGGTTTCGACAGCATGGTGTTCCTTGACGACAACCCGTTTGAGCGGAACATGGTGCGTGAGAACGTGCCGGGAGTGTGCGTGCCTGAGTTGCCGGAAGATCCGGGTGATTATTTGGAGTATCTGTACTCGCTCAACTTGTTCGAAACGGCATCGTACAGTGCCGGAGACAAGGACCGGACGAAACAATACCAGACGGAGGCGAAGCGTGTGCAAGCGGCACAGAAGTTCACCAACGAAGCGGATTTCTTGAAGAGTCTGGACATGGTGTCGGTGGTGGAAGGATTCACGCCCTTTAACACGCCTCGTGTGGCGCAGTTGAGTCAGCGGAGTAACCAGTTTAACCTGCGGACAGTGCGTTATACGGACGGAGAGATAGCAGCGCTTGGTGCGTCTGATAAGCATGTGTGTCTGTCGTATACGCTGGAGGATAAGTTCGGGGATAACGGACTGATCTGCGTGATAATCATGGAGAAACGGGACGCGAAGACGCTGTTCGTGGATACCTGGTTCATGAGTTGCCGGGTGCTTAAACGCGGGATGGAGAACTTCACATTGAACACGATGGTGGAGTACGCAAAGGCGCTTGGTTTTGAGCGGATTGTAGGTGAGTATATCCCAACGCTGAAGAACGGAATGGTGAAGGAGCATTATCCCAATCTTGGGTTCCGTCCTATAGGCGAGAATCTGTATGAATTGGATGTGAATGCGTACGAGCCGAGAGAATGTTATATCGAAAAGAAATGAATATGAATTTGCATCACATAGGATACGTAGTTGAGCACATCGAAGAGGCTCAGCAGAATTTCGAGACACTGGGATACAAGGTGTCGCAAGAACCGGTAAATGATGATATTCAGAAATGCCGGATTGCGTTTATTGCGCGGGAAGGTGAACCGATGATTGAATTGGTGGAGCCGTATGAAAACAACAAGTCGCTCCGCAAGATGTTGATGCAACGCGGCAATGCGCCTTATCATATGTGCTATGAGGTAGAGGACGTAGAGGTTTTGTTTGATGAATTCTCGGAGAAAGAAGGTTGGATGCCTTTGTTTCGTCCGGTGGAAGCAGCTGCGTTTGGAAATCGGCTAATCACCTATTTCTATAATGCGCAAATAGGATATGTAGAATTTGTAAATAATAAATAAGATGGAAAAGAATCAAATTTTAGAGGAAGTGCAGGAGATCTTCCGTGAAGTTTTAGACAATGAGGAAATCGTGTTGGCAAACGAAACGACTGCTGATGACATTGAGGAATGGGACAGTTTAACCCATATCCAATTGATTGTGGCGATTGAGAAACATTTCAAAATCAAGTTCACAAGCAAGGAAATTTTGAGTTGGCAAAATGTAGGTGAAATGATTGATTGCATTGCAGCGAAATGATATTTAATAGTTTGACATTTTTGCTGTTCTTCATTGTCGTATTCTTAATATATTGGTTCCCATTAAAGAACACTACGAAAGGACAGAATATCTTCTTGCTGTTGGCCAGTTATTTCTTCTATGGCTATGCCGACTGGAAGATGTTGCCGCTATTGATTGTGGCGACACTCATTTTCTATTATCTCGGTAAAGCGATTGCCGGAGCAAAGACAGAAAAGCATGGTTATTGGTTAACCTTTGTCGGTGTGGCACTTGGTGTCGGAACATTGTTGTACTTTAAGTACTTCAATTTCTTCATTGAGTCGTTCGCTTCGCTTTTTAATGCGATTGGACTACACGCGAATCTACATACGTTCAACATCATCATGCCATTAGGAATATCATTCTTTACGTTTAGGCTGTTGAGTTATATAATTGACATCTATCGAGGAAAAGGACAACCTACGAATGATATCATTGCATTTGGAACGTATGTGGCATTCTTTCCGTGTCTATTATCAGGACCGATTGATAGACCCGCATTTATCAAACAACTGCAAGCGAAGCGTGAGTTTAGCTATGACCAAGCCGTAGATGGTTGCAGACAAATCTTGTGGGGCTTATTTAAGAAAGTGGTTATTGCTGATAACTGTGCTATGTTCGTAGATAAAGTATGGGGGAATATTGATGGTTCAACTGGAAGCACATTAGTACTGGCTGCTGTTCTATATTTATTCCAAATCTATGCGGACTTCTCTGGCTATAGCGATATGTCTATTGGTGTGGGTAAGTTGATAGGTTTCAAGATAGCCGATAACTTCAAGTTCCCGTTGTTTGCACTCAATATTGCAGATTATTGGCGTAGATGGCATATCACATTGACGTCTTGGTTGACGGATTATGTATTTATGCCACTTAATATCAAGTTCCGTGATTGGGGTAATTGGGGCATGATTTTGTCTATAGTTATCACGTTTGTGTTAATCGGTATGTGGCATGGTGCTAATTGGACGTTTGCATTGTTTGGCCTGTACCATGGATTGCTATATGTCCCACTAATATTGAGTGGCGCGTTCTTTAAAAAAACAAAACTGAAGACGAACAAACTTGGGCTACCAACAGCAAAGGACTTTGGACGTATGATATTGACATTTGTGTTAGTAGTAATTGGCTTGATTCTATTTAGAGCTGAAAGTGTTGGGCAAGCATGGGATTATGTTTGTGGTATGATGCAATTTGGCTCCTTAAGAGCGAGCTATCGGTTCTTCCTTCCTAATGATACTTTAGTCTACCCAATGAACATATATGTTTTAGTTCTGTTGGTCGTAGAATGGTTGCAACGCAACAAACAACATGGTTTAGAATTGAGTAATACAACCAATTATAAATGGTTAAGAATAGTGGTGTATTATGTAATTATCGCTTTCATAATTTCTAATAGTGGAAGCGAGCAAACATTCATTTATTTTCAATTTTAACGATTCAGATGAAGAAATTCTTATATAGTCTAATATTGTTCACTTTACCAATTTTGCTGTTTTTTATCTTTGTAGAATTTGGAATACGCCAGATACCCAATGACTACAATTATAAGAAATCATGGTTGGATAATAATGTTAGTTCTGTGCAGGTGTTAATAGCCGGCACCTCCCAAGGTCTATATGGTATAAACCCAATTTATTTTAGCAAAAAGGCATTTAATGATTGTCATGTGTCTCAAACTCCTAAATACGACAAGTTTCTTATAGATAAATATATTGAGAAGGCAGATGCCCTTGAATATATTATTTTACCTATCGCGTATCATAGTTTAGTATATGATCTAGAAGATGGTCAAGAATGGTGGCGAGTGAAGAATTATTGCATTTATTATGATTGTCCATTCCATAAGTATGAACTTAAGTATCAAACTGAGATATATGGTTTAAACATAATATCACAAGTTAAGCGTCTTGGGAGATATATAGTTAAAGATGTTGATGCTATAAATTGTGATTCATTGGGATTTGGAACAAATTATACAAAAGCTAACAGAGCAGAAAAAGATTGGTTCAATAATGGAGAGGGAAGAATCAAAGGACATACGGTTGATTTGCAAAAACATGCCATTAGGATAGTGGAGAATAAAGATCGTCTCAATTCGATAGCAATGACGTGTAAACAAAATGATGTAAAATTGCTTTTGGTCACAATGCCCGTCCACAGATCATATAGCGAAAGAATAGACTCTCTGCAATATAATCTTACAGTAGAATTTTGTGATTCTTTAATTAATGCGTATGACAATGTAAAATACATCAACCTGTTCACGGATAACCGTTTTGTGGAAGATGATTTCTATGATGCAGACCATTTATGTGAAATTGGAGCTGAGAAGTTCTCAAAGATTATAGATGAATATATTATGAATCTCGATGAATAAATGGCCATGCTCTTAGCCGTCAGATTCCGATATTATACCGCCACAACTCCCTCGTTTGATATCGTGGAGTTGAACGACAAGCAATGGCGTGAGTTCTTCCTGTTGGAGCGCAGTTTCATGCGCATGGAATGGATGATCAATTTCCTCAACCGTCAACACCTCCGCCACAAGATAAAAGAACTCTGGTGGATTCCCATTGACGACCAATCTGCTCTCCATCTTGACGAATCCGCTGTCATTCACAAACGCGACTAAAGATTCTTTTTATAGCCCCCATCCGCGCGAAGCGCAAAAGGAAAAGACGGAAAGAACGAAGCAACCGAAACAAGCATCCCCAATCCAAAGGAATGAAAGGCAAAAAGACAATCATTTCAAAGTGAACGGGAAAAGAACGAAAGGCCAATCGACATCAACGAAAAGGAGTGACTCCAACGAGCACTCCTTAACATTATACGCGCATACGCGCATGGATTACCATTGCGTGCCGAGCATGCGGAGGTAGGATTTGTAACGCCACTGAGCGTTCTCTTGAGCGGCAGCGAAGAGCTCGTCGGCCTCTTTCGGGAACTGTTTTGCTACAGAAGCGAAGCGAAATAATCGTACCCTTGCGGTTAAGAACCTCATCCTTGAGGTAGTCTTGGAACTTATCCCACTGCGGCTCTTTGGAGTCGAGCGAGAACGGATTCTTGCCTTCTGCCTCGAGCTGCGGGTTGTAGCGCCAGAGGTGCCAGTAACCGCACTCAACAGCCTTTGCCTCTTCTGCCTGGCTCTTGCCCATACCTGCTTTCAGACCGTGGTTGATACACGGAGCGTAAGCGATGATCTCTCTAAAAAAAATATATATTAAATGGGGCTTTCAAAGCGGTGTTCGGTTCCCTCACGTCTGTCTATATCTATGGGGCTTTCTTTCATAAGGTGTTCGTATTTATATACTCACGGTCTCTATCTCTGCTTAGTCCTTTTTACTTATTTCTTTTTGGGAAATACTGCGTATTTCTATCCCTCGTCCTCTGATTTTTGGCTGTTTACCTCCGGTGGTGTGTGACCACATCTTCTATGTGCTCACCTATCTTTTGGCTATTAGAGGGAATACCGGCGCGCCGGTCTTTTTCGTGCGAAGAGCACAATAAGCGCACATTTATTTGCATATATCAAAAATTATTACTACCTTTGCACCCGAAAACGATGAACAATGACGTACGAAGAGTATGTGGCACAACAAAAGCAAGCGCTCGAAGAGCAATCAGACGACACTTGCTTTATTGAGAACCAACCGGAAGGTCAATTTGTCCGTGGTCATTAAACCACCACACTACATTTACTCTTCTAAGTTATTAAGTCGCGCGCGCAAGGTCGCTCGAAAAAAGAAAGCCCCATTTATTATTTTTTTTGAGAGAGACCATATTTGTTGAATTACCACGGTCTGAAAGCAGGTATGGGCAAGAGCCAGGCAGAAGAGGCAAAGGCTGTTGAGTGCGGTTACTGGCACCTCTGGCGTTACAACCCGCAGCTCGAGGCAGAAGGTAAGAACCCGTTCCAGCTCGACTCCAAAGAGCCGCAGTGGGATAAGTTCCAGGATTACCTCAAGGGTGAGGTTCTTAACCGCAAGGGTACGATTATTTCGCTTCGCTTCTGTAGCAAAACAGTTCCCGAACGAAGCTGCGGAATTGTTTGCAGCAGCGCAAGAAAATGCACAATGGAGATATAAGAGTTACTTACGTATGTTAGGAACTGCGTGGTAATTGTGCATTTGATTATAATAGAGAAAAGAGCGGTTATTTGACCGTTCTTTTCTTTTTGGGGTCCCCGCAAATTTTAATTTGTGGGGAGAGCGGAGCTGTTCCGAGTATTTACTACCTAAACGTAGTTTAGGTACATATACGAGGAATTTGCCCGCGAAAAACAGTTCCCGAAAGAGGCAGACGAGCTCTTCGCCGCCGCTCAGGAGAACGCTCAGTGGCGTTACAAGAGCTACCTCAGAATGTTGGGTACAGCTTGGTAATCCACGCGTGTACGCGTAATAATAAGGAAAGGCATCCATTCGGGTGCCTCTCTTTGTTTTGTGTTCCACCGAGCGATGACCGAGAGACGACCGATAGAAAAAACGGGCGTTTTTTCGCCCCAAAACGGTCAAAAACCACATTCCCGAATTCAATTTCCGCCATAATACTTGCATATGTCCGAAAAATATTGTATCTTTGCACGCAATTTGCGTGCAGAAAGAAACCACGCAGCAGCCTAATTAGTACAAATTAACATAAAACAAAATACTATGACAGATTTATTGATTCTATTTGCGGTGGCGATGGCGGTGTCCGCAGTGGGGTGGAAATACTTCGTGTATTTCTTCAGTCTCGGTTACGGGTACGGCATTGCCGCTCTGGCGGTGGCGATGGGTGTGCTATACCATGCGAATCTCAGTGTTCCGACTATTGCAATGTTAGTGCTGCTGTTCATCTTCGGCGTGCGGCTGGGAACGTATCTGCTGGTGCGCGAACGCAAGGCGGTTGGGTACCGTAAGATTCTGTACGGCGAGGGTCATTCGGAGAAGAAGCCTGCCGGCGTGATGATCATGATATGGCTGTTCTGCGCGCTGCTGTATGTGGCGCAGGTGAGCCCTGTGGCTTTCCGGCTGGCGAACGGACCGCACGACAGCGAGTTGTGGGCATGGATAGGTGCTGCGGTTGTAGCTTGCGGTGTTTTGTTAGAGAGCATCAGCGACGCGCAGAAGAGTGCCGCCAAGAAAAAGAACCCGAAGCGGTTTGTGGATACCGGTCTGTACCGTATCGTCCGCTGCCCGAACTATCTGGGCGAAGTGACCATCTGGACGGGTGCGTTGCTCAGTGCTATAGGTGCAGGGCTGAACTGGTGGCAGTGGCTGATAGTAGGAATAGGGTACGCAGGCATCGTGTTTGTGATGTTCAGCGGCGCACGCCGTCTGGAGTTGCGTCAGAACGCCGCCTACGGCAATGACCCTGAGTACCAGGCGTATGTGAAGAAAACGCCTATCCTGATACCGTTACTGCCTATTTATTCCGTAGCTAAATATGAATGGCTCAAGGCATGAGTGTTATGAAAAGAGAATTATTTTTCGTAGTGGCGGCACTATGTATGTTGTGCATGGTGGCTTGCCGACAAACGCCAAAAGGCGAGATGGCGTATCCGCAGGCAGAGTGGAGTGAAGCAGGAGATATTTTGATGCACACGCCCGGACCAGAACTTTTCAACGGAGTGATTCATCCTTCGGCAGGGCTGTTTGAACACTATTTTGATGTAGAGAAGGCCGCTGCGGAGCATCGCGGGTATATCCGCCTTTTGGAGAAGAACGGCATCCGTGTATATACGGTTGAAGAAATCTTGAAAGAGACGGGCATTGACACCTTGCGGGTGTTGGCCTCCAAAGTGCTGCGGTACGATATATCCGCTATCCCCGGTGAGGACGCCGAGGCTTCGGAATTATACCGCGAGCAGACGATAAGAGAGATGAGCAAGGGTGATCTGATCCGTTGTATCTTGTTGCAACCGACGGTCAAACTGAGCCGCACAGACAATAACACCGGTTATGAGGCACAGTATATCCAGAACCCGCTGATGAACCTCTATTTCACGCGGGACCAGAGTATTACCACTCCGCGCGGACATATTATTTGCCGAATGAACTCCTCGCAACGTGCACCGGAAACGGATATTATCGAGGTGTGCTATCACCATATGGGTGTGCGCCCGATTTTGCGTATTGAGGGCGAGGGCAGGCTGGAAGGCGGTGATTATTTTCCTGCCGGCACTATTTCGCTCATCGGCTGCGGTATGCGGACGAACAGGGAAGGTATCCGCCAAGTGATGGAGGCGGACGCGTTCGGGCATGACACCGTGGTGGTAGTTCGCGACCATAAGTTATGGCAGATGCAGATGCACCTTGATACATATTTCAATATCATCGACCGTGACCTGTGTACCATGGTGCGCAGCCGGTTAGAGGCAATGCCGGATGAACCGGAGTATGTGACTTGCGACATCTATGCCCGTGCAGCCGGAGAGAAGGAGTATCGCCTCATCACGGAAGATATGCCGTTTGTGGGTTTCCTGCGCGAACGGGGTATGCAGATTATCCCGATAGACCGTGAGGACGAAATGCACTATGCCAATAATTATCTGACCATTGCGCCACGTCATATCATGGCGGTGGGTGGTCAGAGTGCGGCATTGCAGCAACGGCTTCGCGATGCCGGAGTGAAAGTGGAGTGGGTGCCGTTGGAAAGCCTGATAGACGGTTACGGCGCCGCGCATTGCATGACGCAAGTAATGAATAGAATGAAACACTGACATTCTTCGTACCGCGTGCGCGAGTTGTAACTCCGTCGATAAAGTAGTAAATATTTTAAATTAGAAAAATAGAGCAACGACAAATCAATGCCGCTGCTCGCTATATGCTTTCAATTGACGAAGCCGGGGACGTCAAAATAGACGTTGCCCCGTGATCGTATAGAGTTGGTTGCCATGCAGGATGAAAAGTTGCCCGTTGAGGAACATTTTTCCGTGCTGTCCTTTGGCATCTTCCGT
>Ga0256404_1010149_pt1 | contig 13153 bp, 6 predicted proteins | sample RumenRJG_01DNA_FD_185990 | JGI IMG/M metagenome (GOLD analysis project Ga0256404, IMG submission 185990) | Bovine rumen microbial communities from Lethbridge, Alberta, Canada - RJG_01 | ecosystem: Host-associated > Mammals > Digestive system > Stomach > Rumen | place: Canada: Alberta | collected...
TCCAGATGCCCAAGAAGCCCTTGAATTTGCAGCCGCCGCATCAGCCCTGAAGCACACCATCTTCGGCGACTATAACCGCGTCACCGTCGCCGAAGTAGAATCACTAATGCACGGCTCCGGTTCCGGCCGGGTGTCACGGTAACTCCAAACTCATATTCCTAATGGGAGAAGCCTGAGAGGGCATTAGCAGGAAAACCCTATGGAGAATGAATCTGCCCATTGCTCTAATCAACCAAACAGCCAATACTTCATATACACACTATTACTTATTTATTATTAACCACATTATGACACGTTTATTTTCATTAGAGAAAAAAGCTATTAAACTCGCATCTTGTGCACTGGTATTGACCTGTCTGCTTGGATCAGCATCCTTCGCAGGTCATGCCGCCACTGGAGAGAATGCTTTTTTGACCGCAGGGTACTCTGCTAGTCAGAATCCTGCAGAACAATCCCCAAAAACGGTCACCGGAACAGTAATTGATTCAAACGGAGAACCGGTTGTTGGTGCAAATATTCTTGAAAGGGGCACCAAGAATGGCGTATTTGCCGATGTAGATGGTAAGTTCTCAATCTCTGTTGGCAGTGATGCGGTGCTGGAAATCTCCTCCATCGGTTTCATCACTCAGCAAGTCTCAGTCCGCGGCAGGACTTCATTTGAAATCGTCCTTCCATGTGACACCAGATCACTTGATGAAGTCGTGGTCGTTGGTTACGGTTCCGTAAAGAGGCAGAACCTTACAAGCTCCGTTTCCAAGATTACCGATGAAGCCGTCAAGGAACGTCCTATCGCTTCAGTTAGCGAGGCCCTACAAGGACAGCTCGCTGGTGTACGCTCCTACGCAGGCGAAGGCGGAGTGCCTGGCTATGACATGACCATCCAAATCAGGGGAACAAACACCATCAATGGCGACAGCAGTCCTCTGTACGTAATCGATGGCGTGCCTCGCGAGAACATGAGCGACCTGAATCCATCCGACATCGCTTCCATTCAGGTTTTGAAGGATGCCTCCGCTTCCGCAATCTATGGTTCAAGAGGCGCCAATGGCGTAATCCTGATAGAAACCAAGCAGGGGCAGGGAAAACCTGTCATTTCCTTTGAAGGCTATGGGGGAATCTCCACGGCAGAAAAGAAACTGGACATGATGACCGGTCCTGAATATGTTGCATGGAACATGTATAAAAGGAACGTGTCCTATCTGAGAAGCGGCGGTTCGATGAGCGACCCGATGAGCATGCGCCCGGCGGGCAATCAGATACCCGACTACTGGCTCACCACGAATGAATTCACCGACTGGCAGGACGAAATCCTGCAGACTGCGGCATTTCAGAATTATCAGGTGTCTGCTTCGGCAAAGGGAGACATCGGTTCAATCTATTTTTCTGTCGGATACATGGATCAGCAAGGCATCATCATAGAGACTTACTATAAAAGAATCAACGCCAGGCTGAATTCCACAATCAATGTTTCAAAGAATATAACGGCCGGAATCAACATGTCCTTCTCCCAGGGTAACAGGGACGGTGCAGATTCGAACAAGGGAGCCAATGGCGGCGGAAAGGAGTCCTCCATACATCATGCATTGATGGTCACTCCATTGATGAAGATGACTGAAGGGACCAAGGATTGGGGGTTCCCAGCTAATGTAGGAACAACTTATCCAAATCCGGCAGAGCAGCTGAAGTGGACGACCGACAGGACCAAGAACACGAGGATGGCCACTTCCCTATGGGGGCAGTACAGGATTATCGATGGACTGAATTTCAAATCCCAGTTCAGCTACAATTACGATGGACAGGTTTATGAATATTTTCAGCCGGTGAATGTCGTCTACAACGGAGCATCATCCGTAGGATACAGCAACTCTTCCACTACAAACGACTGGGTGTGGCAGAACACCCTCACTTACGACAAGTCCTTCGGATTGCACAACCTCAACGTAATGGCAGGTCAGAGCATAGAGAAGAGGAAATATTATAGGATCAACGCTCAGGCCACCAACTTCCCATACGAATCGATCGAGACTCTTAATGTGGCCACGACTCCTACAGTAGCCACGACTCGCAGGACCACTTACACGAATGCTTCAGTTTTCGGGCGTGCCAGCTACAATTATGCTGAAAAATACCTCCTCACAGCCAGCATCAGATATGATGGATCCTCCCGCTTCGGAACAAACAACCAGTGGGGCCTCTTTCCTTCTGTATCCGCCGGCTGGAAGATCAACGAGGAGAATTTCATGAAGGGCATCGACTGGATCAACCTGATGAAGGTAAGAGCCTCCTGGGGAAAAGCTGGTAATGACCGAATCGGAGATTATGCGTACATGGCACTCCTTTCAGTTGTAAACACCTCATGGGGAGATGCCGTCAGTCCAGGCATCGCGCCTAGCAATATGGCGAATGAAGACCTCCAGTGGGAGACTACGGAGACCGTGGATCTTGGATTTGATATGTCCTTGCTTCAGAATAGGATACAGCTGAATCTGGACTGGTACCTCAACACCACCAAGGACCTTCTGTTCAGTGTTCCTATCCCTTACACCACCGGTTTTTCAGCCATGACGAAAAACATTGGTTCGATCCAGAACAAAGGCTGGGAGATTGATCTCACCTCTCATAACCTTGTCGGCGCATTCACATGGAGCACAAACTTGAACCTTTCCAGGAACAAGAACGAAGTTCTGGACATGGGTGATGTAAAGAGTTTCACGACAGACTTATGGGACACCAGATTCCTCACAGAAGTCGGCAAGCCTATATCTCAGTTCTATTCCTATAAGACTGGCGGGCTCCTAAAGGATTCCGATTTCGATGCAAATGGGAATGCCACCATCCCTATTCTGAAAGGGCAGGAGCCAGGGAATGTGAAATATGTCGATGTCAATGGAGACGGCACGATCAACTCCGGAGACTGGGTGGTGCATGGCAATTACCAGCCAAAGCTGTCATGGGGAATGACCAACAGGTTCTGCTTGAAGAATTTCGACCTTAGCATCCTCATGCAGGGCCAGTTCGGAGGGAAAGTACTCTTCATGGGACAGCGTCAATACGACAACGGCAGCGGAGGAGTAAACAACTTCGCGAGATGGCTGAGATGCTACAAGCCGGATTATGAAGCCAAATATGGAGCAGGAGAAGACCCTATTCCTTGGGATTACATTAAGAAGCACAACATCGATTTCTCTTTCGATGGCAAGACGCCTAATCCTTTCGGAAACAACACCAATGATGATGACAGACGAGTTTACAGCTCGGATTACATGAGGATCAAAAATATCACTCTTGGTTATACCTTCCCTAAGAAGTTTCTGTCGAAAACCGTCATCAGCAGTGCCAGGGTTTATATTTCGCTTGACAATGTCAAGAAATTCGACAATTATCCGGCTTTTTCACCTGAAACCAACTCCTTCGGCAACAACACAACCGCCCAAGGTGTTGACTACAGTACCTATCCACTCAGCAAGAGAGCAATATTCGGCATAAATATCACGTTCTAAATATCCTTTTATCATGAAAAAAATATTCTTTTATATATTATGTCTGGCAGGAACAGCACTGCTTTTCGGCTGTGATGATTTCCTGACCAAGGACCCGGAATCCTCATATGTCGTTTCTGGATCTTACAAGACCCAGGACGACTTCAAATTTGCTATCGCAGGAGCTTATGCGACCCAGCAGGATATGTATGGCGGGAACGTCTCCGCACTCCGGCTCATCATCGCACGCAGCGATGATGTCCGCAACGATGCCCCATACACTTACGGAGCGTCCCAATTCACAGATAACGAGACCAATCAGGAAATCGAGGGAAAGTTCTACAGGCCTCTGTGGGTGATAATCAATCGCTGCAACATGATTCTCGACAAGATCGATGGTGTTGAATTCAAAGACCACACTGTCAAGGACAACATCAAGGGCGAGGCATACACCCTTCGTGGTTGGGCCTACTACATGCTGGGGATACACTTCGGCGGAATGCCTCTGATCGATCATGTGATTTCAGTGACCGAAACGCTGGAGAAGGCCAGATCCTCCCAGGACGAGACCCTTGATTTCGCGACAAGCGATCTCCAGCAGGGAATCCAGCTTCTTCCGGAAGCATGGACAGGAGCGGATCTAGGAAGGGTGAACAAATATGGCGCTGAGGGTATCCTAGCGCGTCTCTACTTGTTCAGATCCAATTTCCCCAGCGCCAAACCTCTTCTCAAGGACATCATCGATTCAGGTAGATACGAAATGGAAGAGGAATATGTAAACTGCTTTACAGACTCCCATGACAATGGCTCTGAACGTGTCTGGGAAGCTCAGTTCACTGGAGGGCAATTGGGCGAGGGTCAAACCTTCACATCAAATTGCCTTCCTGAAGGATATGAAGGTGACCTCATGCCTTTCTCCGGGTTCTCTTCTGCTATGAAAGTCTCTCTGGACATGGTGGATGCCTATGAAGAAGGAGATTTGAGAAAAGATGTCTCCACCGTCACTAATATTATGGTCAAAGGTGTCGTAGAGCAGAAATACCATTACATCTGCAAATTCTCCCATTATGAAGCCTACACGCCGAAAGCACAATCAGATTGGGCCACAAATCTTCCTATCCTTCGCTATACGGATGTGCTGATGATGTATGCCGAATGCCTGAATGAAGAAGGATATGTAGCAGACGGTGAAGCATTCAGCATCATAAATAAAGTGAGGGCAAGAGCAGGTCTACAGCCGCTTACGTCCAGCACCGTACCGAACAAAGATTCCTTCAGGAATGCCCTCATTCATGAAAGAAGAGTCGAATTCGCTTTCGAGGGCCTCAGGTGGTTCGATCTGGTGCGTTGGGGAATTGTCAAAGAAACGATGAACGCTCATTTCATGACCGAGGATGAAGGCAATGGGAGATATTCCATGAAGGATTACCAGACGATATTCGCTATCCCTGCCAATGAGATGTCCCGATATAACAATAAAGATGTCATGTGGCAGAACCCTGGATATTAATCTTGTTTTCGTATGATGAAGAAATACGTTATAATGTTTAGTTCAGTCTGCATGGCCATTCTAGTAATGGCCTGCAGTTCTGACAAAGGCTTCAACGATGGCTTCATAAAATATGAGCCGATCAGCATCTCGCAGAAAGACAAGGAGATACTGCTGGACTACATCGAGAAGATGAATCCGAAGTATGATTCGGTTGGAAAGATGATAACCAAGACGCTCAATTCCTGGAATTATCACACTGATGCCCAGACAGGCACATATCATGAGGTCAGGACATCGTTCGCTTATGCCGTGGCCCTCCTGGACTGCGGAGAGAAGAAATATGAGCAGAGAGCTTTTGACGTGATCGACAAGACAATCTCCATTCAGGACACGGCATCAAATTCCGTCTCGAAAGGAGTGTGGCCCTACTACCTTGAAGAGCCGCTTGCCACAAAGAAGTCTCCAATAGACTACAATTGGGCAGACTTCAATGCAGTCTCCCTGCTGGACATCTATATGTACCACAAGAACCATATTCCAAAAGAGCTTCTGAAGAAGATAGAGAATTCCCTGATACTGGCCGCAGAGGCGGTCCAGAAGAGGAACTGCGGCCCTGGCTACACGAACATAGCCATCATGGGCACATATGTGACTTATGTTACTTCCCACCTCTTCGGCCTGACGGAGATGCAGGAATATGCAGCCAAGCGACTTAAGATTTTTTATGACTACACTCTTGACAAGGGCGGATTCTCAGAATACAACAGCCCTACATATTCCTTGGTCGCGATTGACGAGCTGAATAGGATGCAGCGCAATATCGTTGAGCCTGAAGCCAAGAAGATGATCGATGAGCTGTATGACAGATGCTGGGAGATAATCGCCCGCCATTATCATAAGCCAAGCGCCCAATGGGCAGGTCCTCACAGCCGTTCCTATAGGACTCTGGTGGCATCTTCCTATTATGGACTACTGAAAAAAGCGTCGGATGGCAAGATAGATCTGGGGTATGACTCTCAGGACAGGGATGTAAAGCTCAGGCACCATATTCCTGAAAGTCTGCTGCCATATTACATTTCTCCAGAATATCCAAGGACCGAGACATATGTTTTCGAGAAGAATGAGCCTCAGGTGATTGGGACGACCTATCTGACTGATGATTATGCAGTCGGGTCTGTCTCCAGATCAAGCCTGTGGAACCAGCGCAGGCCTCTCACCGTGTACTGGGGTGAGCTGAACAACTCCCACTACATGCAGGTAAGATTCCTTCATGATTTTTATGACTTCAGCACTGCTTCCATCTTCACCAAGCAGGATCGTAACAACATGCTCTCGACAGTCAATTTCGCGGACAACGGAGGAGACAAGCATATCAACATTGACATGATGAAGGATGGCAGGTTCACTGCAAAGGATCTGAGGCTGCGCTTCGAATTCGGTAATTGCAAGGACTTCTCCGCGGACCTTCCAAAGAGGGTCACTGATGGATTCATGATCTCGGCAGACAGCCTGCAGTTTTGGCTACAGATGGTTCATGAGAAATGGGATAATCTGCGCTGCCATTGGGAGAAGGGAAGCGAGGACGGCGTCAATTACGCTGATCTCGTAATCTATGAGGGGGCGGAGAAAGATTTCAATCTAAATAAAGTGGACAATGCTGTTTTTTCGTTCGTCATGAGCGTTGCCAAGAGCGGAGAGACAGTACAGACAGGGAAGGCCATTATCTCCGAAAAGGGCGGCATGCTCACGACAAGCTGGAACGGCATGACTGTGGAAGCCGCAGTCAAGCCGGACAAACTGGCGAAAAATCTGTAAACTTTAATTGACATTTTTATGAAAAAGCTGATTCTCTGTGACACAATTCTCTTGGCTTGCTTGTCATTTTCCTGCCTATCCGGCGAAAACGCAGGCTATAAGGATGAGTTCATAGCTTATGGGCCTGTTGATATTAATCAGAACGACAAAGAGATACTACTCAACTACATCAATTCAATGAATCAACGGTATGACTCGGGCTCCAGGATGATTACGAAAAAGTTGGACGGCTGGAATTATCACACCGATGCCCAGACCGGGACATACCATGAGGTACGCTCATCCTTCAATTATGCCGTCGCCCTCCTGGACTGCGGAGAAAAGAAGTACGAGCAGCGTGCATTTGATGTGATAGACGCAACCGTTGACCTTCAGGACACTGATTTCCGCTCACGCTCTTGTGGAGTGTGGCCGTATTATAAAGAAGAGACGCTTGCAACGAAGAAGTCCCCCATCGATTTCAATTGGGCCGACTTCAACGCCGTCTCTCTTCTTGACATATACATGTACCACAAGAATCAGCTTCCTGAAAAATTACTTAAAAAAGTAGAAAATTCTCTGATTCTGGCTGCGAAATCCGTTCAGAAAAGGGACTGCCAGCCAGACTACACCAACATTGCGATAATGGGGACCTACGTAACCTATTTGGTTTCCCATCTCTTCAATCTTCCAGAAATGCAGGAATATGCCGACAGGAGGCTCAGGACCTTCTACGAGTACACGAAGGAGAAAGGAGGATTCACTGAATATAACAGTCCTACTTATTCCATCGTTGCCTTAAATGAACTGAGCAGATTGAAGCGCAATGTCGTGGAGCCTGAAGCGAAGAGCATGATCAACGAGCTCTATGACCTCTGCTGGAGTATGGTTGCTCACCATTTCCACAAGCCAAGCGGCCAGTGGGCCGGACCGCACAGCCGCTCATACAGCACCATTGTCGCAGCTTCATTTTACGGCCTGCTCAACAAGGCGTCCGAAGGGAAAATCGACATGGGCTACAAATCAACTGAAAACGACGTGAAGATCAGCCACCACATTCCAGATTCCCTGCTGCAATATTTTCTAAACCCGGAATACCCAAGGGAAGAGACCGATGTATTCGAGAAGGATGAACCGCAGATCGTGGGGACGACGTATTTGACTGATGAATATGCAATTGGAACGGCCTCCCGTTCAAGCCTCTGGAACCAACGCCGACCACTGACCGTGTATTGGGGAAAATTGAACGGCCCTCATTACTTTCAGGTCCGCTTCCTGCATGACTTCTACGACTTCAGCACTGCCTCCATTTTCACAAGCCAGAAGAAAAACGATGTTCTGGCCGAAATCAACATCGCAAAGGACGGAGGGGACAGGCATATCAATCTCGATGTCATGGATAACGGCCGTTTCACTGCCCATGACCTAAGGATACGTTTCGAATTTGGCAATTGCGGCAATGCGGAATTTGAATATCCAAAACTCATTACCGATAGCTTCACAGTTGCCGAGAATGGCGTCAGGCTCCGCATCCAGATGCTGCATGCCAGATGGGACGACATGAAGTGCCGCTGGGAAAAAGGGAGCGATGGCGAGGCCTATTTCATCGACTGTGTAATCTACAGCGGTCCAGACAGGCAGTTCGATCTGAATGAAGTGGAGAACGCAGCCTTCTCCTTCATCCTCAGCGTTGCCGGCTCGGGCGAAGACATCCGGCCAGACAAGGCAGAAGTCGCCGAGAAGAATGGCATGCTCAAGACAAGCTGGAAAGGGATGAGCGTGAAAGTGCCAGTAAAACCTGAAAATTACAAATCACATCTTCCTCAAAATTATCCATCACATTTATAATCATGAAGATCCATTTCAAACTTCTTCTGCTCTTCTGCTTTCTCGCAAGCATAGTCGCCGGTGCGCAGGAAAGCAGCAATTCTGAAAAGCCGAAACGAGAGAACATCGAATGGCTGGACCTGTGGCTTCCGAACACGAATGATTCAGGCCTTCCGAGAGTCCTACTCATCGGGAATTCCATCACTAGGCAATACTATCCTGAAGTCCAGAAACAGCTCGCTGGCAAAGCCTATGTCGGAAGGCTTTCGAATTCCAAATCCCTCGGAGATCCAGGGCTTTTGAAAGAGATCGCCCTTGCCCTGAGCTATGACCATTTCGATGTCGTGCATTTCAACAATGGAATGCATGGCTGGGCATATTCTGAAGAAGAATATTCAAAGGCATTTCCGGAGATGTACAATACGATACGAAAGCTTGCACCTAATGCCAAACTGATATGGGCAAGCACGACTCCCGTCAAAACTGGAGAGAACATGACTGAAATTTCTCCGCATACTAAGAGAGTCGAGGAAAGGAACCGCCTGGCCAATGAATATCTCAAAGACAAGGACGTTCAGATAAATGACCTGTTCTCCCTGGCAAAGAACAACACAGCTTTCTATGCCGGCAAAGATGGGGTACACCTTCAACCAGTCGGAGTAAAGGCCCTGGCATGCCAGGTCGCCGACCAGATTAGGATCGCTCTCGGAGACTCACCCGGACTGGACGACTTTCCGCAGGGTTACACCCCGCAGGAGATTGGTTCAAAACTGAGCCATCACTTCCTTCATTCGCCGCACTACACGCCAGGCGGGAAGAACATCCATTATGCGGAAGTCTGCACCTGGCTGGGAGCATTGCGGTTCGGGGAGGAGACCAACGACCAAAAGCTTCTCGATTCTTTGGCCATGCGGTTCGAGCCTTTCTTTTCAACCGAAAAGGATCTTCTTCCCGGAATGAACCACGTGGATCTGAACATGTTCGGAAGCCTACCGCTGGAACTGTACATGATCAACAAGGACCAGAGATGCTATGATCTAGGCATGAAGTACGCAGACACTCAATGGAAAGCGCCTGCCGATGCCACGGAAGAGCAGAAAGGATTCGCAAAGAAAGGTTATTCCTGGGAGACTCGCCTCTGGATCGATGACATGTTCATGATCACCATAATCCAGAACCAGGCCTATCGCGTCACCGGCAACAGGAAATACCTTGACAGCGCGGCCAGGGAAATGGTTTATTATCTGGACGAGCTGCAGGAGCCTAACGGACTCTTCTACCATGCACCTGACGTACCTTTCTTCTGGGCTCGTGGAAACGGATGGATGGCTGCCGGAATGACCGAGCTTCTGAAAGTCCTGCCAGAAAGCAGTAAGTATCGCGGCAGGATACTGAAAGGATACAGGGCCATGATGCAAAGCCTGAAGGAATTTCAAGGCAAGGATGGGATGTGGAATCAGCTCATCAACGAGCCGGACTTCTGGCCAGAGACCTCCGGATCTGCAATGTTCACATATGCCATAATCTCCGGAGTGAAGCATGGATGGCTGGACAGAGATGAATTCACATCTGTGGCCAGAAATGCATGGCTGGCCCTAGTGCCATACATTGATGAAAATTGCGACGTGAGAGAGGTCTGCATCGGCACGAACAAAAAGAACGACAGGCAGTACTACTACGACCGTCCTCGCATCACTGGCGACTATCATGGACAGGCACCATATCTCTGGTGCGCCGATGCCCTGCTGGAAGAAGTCAAATAACATTCCAAGATAATGAATATCCAGAACAATATTTCAAGGCTACTGACCGCCATCTACATTCTTTTCATCTCCTATGGCCCTCTGGATGCCGAAACGAAAACCCTGTTCGTAGAAATACGGAACACTTCTGACACAGACAGGACCGACGAACCTTTCGCCCTGGCATTGAAGGAGATGAATGCGGCGTTCCTCATCCGCTCAGCCAGAGTGTGGGATGGAGGAAGAGAGATTCCCTCGCAGATCGACGACCTTGACGGAGATCTTCTCAATGACGAGCTGGCCTTTGTTCTGGACATTCATTCCCTATCTTCCAAAACCCTGAAGATAGAACTGTCGTCAGAGAAGAGCAGCATCGAATATCCTTCCAGAGTATATGCCGAACTGATGCTGCACGAGGCTGAATTGCCCATCCTCTCCCTTACGGTCCCATATTCAAGCAATCCATATAATCAGATCCTTCACCACGGACCGTCATTCGAATCCGAGCTTGTAGCCTACAGGATCTATTTCGATTCCAGACAGACCATAGACCCGTACGGAAAATTCAATAAAGGGCTGGAGATTGCTCAGTCGCATTTCTATCCTAACGACGAACAGCTGAAACGTGGTTTTGGGGATGATGTGCTCATGGTTGGCAATAGCTGCGGCGTCGGGGCCCTGAGGTTCTGGGATGGAGAAAAGGCGACATTCATCGAGCCTTATGGAAGCCTTACGGAGACTGTCCGTTCATTTGGACCAGTCAGGACAGTAGTGGACGTATTCATTTCAGGATGGCGGCATCAGGGCTGGGAATCCAATGTCTTTATCCGCTATATCCTCTATTCCGGACACAGGGACTGCGAGATTCAGGTCACTCAGTCCGATCCTTTGAATAAAGAATATCTATGCACGGGTGTGGAGAACATCAAAGGTTCCGCCTCTTTTTCAGATCATGCCGGTCTTGTGGCATGCTGGGGAACGGATTGGCCTGTCACTGACACTGTCAAATACAAGAAAGAGACCGTCGGACTCGCCACGTGCGTGCCTGAGGACATGGTAATAAAAGAAGCTTCCGATGGGCTGAACTATCTTTTCGTACTGGATGGCAAGGGCAAAACCACATTCACATACCACACTATGTTCACTTCCAGTAAAGAGACTTTCGGCTACAAGACAAAGGAAGCATGGTACAACTTCGCTAAGGCCTGGAAGAAGAGATTGCACTCTCCATGCAAAATCACATATATTCAATAATCATAATCATGAAAGAATCATTTGCAAAAATATTATTGATAGGCATGATCCTGACAGCCATTTCCTGCTCTCACAAAAAGGGCTACAAGGATGAATATATTCAATATGAGCCTATCCAGATCACGCAGTTGGACAAGCAGATTCTGACGGCTTACATCGAGAAGATGAATCCGAAGTATGATTCCATCGCTAAAATGATCGTCACCAAACTGTCAGGGTGGAATTACCATGTCGATGCCCAAAGCGGGAACTACCATCCCGTAAGGACGTCCTTCTGGTATGCCCTCGCCCTTCTGGACAGCGAGGAGAAGCAATATGAACAGCGCGCCATCGATGTTCTGGAAAAGGCAATCCAGGCACAGGACACTCTCTCTACTTCCCCATATTGCGGAATATGGCCATATTACGTTGAAGAACCACTGGATACCAAGAAGTCGCCTGTGGACGGAAATTGGGCAGAGTTCAATTCCGTCTATCTGTTGGACGTGTTCATGTATCATAAGGACAAGCTTCCGAAAAATCTGCTCCAGAAACTTGAATTCGCCCTGACCCTCGCGGCAAAAAGGGTTCAGAAGAGGAATTGCGGATCAAGTTACACTAACATCGCAATAATGGGCACCTATGTCACTTACATGACATCGCATCTTTTCAATCTGACGGAAATGCAGGATTTTTCCAGGAAAAAGCTGAAAGAATTATACGAATATACGATGCGGAAAGGCGGATTCACTGAATATAACAGTCCTGAGTACACGCTTATCGCCATGAACGAACTGGCACGTATGCAGCGCAATATCATCCAGCCTGATGACAGGAAGATGATAGACAAGATGTATGACATGTGCTGGGATGTCACTGCCCGTCACTACCACAAACCGACCAGACAGTGGGCAGGGCCTCACAGCAGATCTTATAGGACCATAGTAGACGAAGGTTATTACGGTCTTCTTAAAAAGGCTTCCGACGGGAAGCTTGATTTCGGATATTCCATCGACGAATGGCAGTGGGAATGGGATGTCAAAATCAAAAACCATATACCTGAACAATACATGAAGTACTACCTTTCACCGGAGTATCCCAGAACCGAAGTGGACGTATTCGAGAATGAAGACCCTAAGGTGATCGGGACAACCTATCTTACTGAAAGATACGCCCTTGGCTCGGTCACCAGGTCAAGCTTCTGGAATCAGAGAAGGCCAATCGTCATGTATTGGGGCGAGGTAGGAAATACTCGGTACCTCCAGGTAAGGTTCCTGCGCAATGACTATGATTTCTGCAATGCCGCAATCTACACGGAGCAGGACAAGAACAATATTCTGGCCGCTGTCAACCTCAACACAAACGGAGGATACAAGCACCCTCACGACAGGGTCAAGGATGGTAAATTCCCAGCCAACGATCTCAGAATCCGTTTCGAATTCGGGAGATGCTCCACCTGCGAGGTACATCTCCCCAAGGACATCAGCAGCGACTTCGAAGTACATGCAGATGGGATGAAGTTCAAGATAAAAATGCTATATTCAAAATTAGGAAATCAGCGCTTCAGATGGGAGAAAGGAAATGAT
>Ga0256404_1010151_pt1 | contig 13147 bp, 14 predicted proteins | sample RumenRJG_01DNA_FD_185990 | JGI IMG/M metagenome (GOLD analysis project Ga0256404, IMG submission 185990) | Bovine rumen microbial communities from Lethbridge, Alberta, Canada - RJG_01 | ecosystem: Host-associated > Mammals > Digestive system > Stomach > Rumen | place: Canada: Alberta | collected...
TTTTGTTTTGCACCATAAAATTAGTGAAAATTCTGCAAATGACAAAACTCTGAGGAACTTATTGTTCCTCAGAGACTTATAAAAATTATTAATAGAAAATTAAACGCTTTGTTGCGGATTTAAGGTATATCTATCTCAGTGAGATCGACCTCAACTATGAGCTGCCCGAGACATGGTTCAAAACGGGTATCGTCAAAGGCATTCAAGTCTATGGAAAACTCGAGGACGTCGGATTGTTATGGAGTGCCAACCCGAAGCATTACCATCCCGACTACCTCCCGGGAACATATCGTCCCGCAACCACCTTCACGTTAGGTGCTAACATCGATTTTTAATGATCGGTTTCTAATAATTGGTTTCCAACAATTGATTCTGAATTATTATGAGAAAGACATATTATCATATCACGAGCCGCCTGTTGACGGCTGCCGCCTCAGCAATCCTCTTAATCGCTGCTTCCTCCTGCAACGATTATCTCGACACCACACCGAGCAAAGGCAGCAGTGAGGTACTCGATAAGAGTGAACAGATAGAAGGTCTGTTCAACAACAGTGAGAACTTCAACACCAAAGCGACACTCGTCGCTGCTGAAAGCGACGACATGGGCATGACCACAGATCTGTACGACCAGACGGGATACCTCGGTGAGGATTTTGCCAACGGCCTGTCGTTCGACATTGATGCCGTAGAGGCTTATCCCTACGGAGACGAAGTATGGAACAACCTGTACAACAAAGTGTTCATTGCCAACCTCGTGCTTGAGAACATAGATGAGATCGAAGACCTGACAGCCGATAACCGCGCGAAGTATCTTGCCCAGGCACATTTCACGCGTGCCTTGGCTCTGTGGAACTTGGCACAGATCTACTGCCGTCCCTATGCGGCCTCGACAGCTGACACGCCGGGACTGCCGCTGAAGACGTCTACAAGCTACGAAGAGAGCACTGACCGCGGAACCTTAGCGGCAACTTATAAATTCATCTACGACGATCTCAAGGCAGCCCAGCAGACAGCTCCCGCCGACATCGACAAACGCTGGTGGGTGAGCCAGCCAGCTGTCAGCGCCATGCTCGCCCGATACTTCCTCTTCACCTGCCAGTACGACAGTACTGCTGTCTATGCCGACAAGGCCTTGGCAAGCAACAACGCCACCTTGCAGGATTATAACGAGATAGGCATTGAGAAAGAGAGCATCATCAGTCCCGATGGCGTCAGCGACTCCGTGACGTATTCTGATCTCTATGAGCTTGCACCCAATGAGCTTGCCGACTATCAGGAGAACTATTTCTCACAGTATGCCGAAGTGGAGAGCGGTATCTACCTCATCCCCTCGGAGTCGCTTACTGCACTCTATGACACCGACAACGACCTTCGTTACCGTCTGTTCTTCAGCGTGCATGGCCTTTGGGCTGCTTCCTTGATGACGGAGGCGACAGCCGTATGTGGCATAAGTTCCATCACTATGCTTACGATACCGATCTGATGGAGATAGGACCCACGGTGCCAGAGATGCTGTTGACCAAAGCTGAGGCAGAGGCACGTCTCGGAAAAGTGAGTGAGGCAATGACTTCCGTCAACACACTGCGTAAGGCTCGTATGGACAACAGTGCCGACGATGTGGAGCTCAGTGCCTCAAACCAGGAGGAAGCGGTCAAGGCTATTCTCGATGAGCGTCACCGCGAGATGCCCTATCTGATGCGATGGGCAGACATCCGACGCTTAGCTTACAACGAGGTAGACTATGATGACGTCACGGTCACCCGCGAGTTTTACGAGGTAGAAGACGGTATTCCCAACACCGACAAGATCACGACTTACACGCTGCCTGTCCGCTCTCCGCGCTATGCACAGCCTATCAGCGATATAGAGATCAAACGCAGTGGCAACCAAATCAAGCAGAACGAATATTAAATTGGCAAAGACAAATACAATGAACAAGCGATTTTTCTTTCTAACACTCCTGACAGCCGTAGTCATCGGTGTGAGAGCACAGTCGTCAGACAGTACCGTGGCTCGATTACCCAAAACCTATCAAGAAGATTCTGTTGCTGAATATGTTTTCTCGCAGATGCCCGACACTGCAATAGTGTCTTTGGCTGGGGTCCTCCGTAATATCTTCCCCGTCATCGACCGCACTGTACCGAAAGCATGGCAAGAACGGATTCGCGCAGATATCACCATGGGTTTCATCAGCGAGATGGACACGGAGGACCCGAAGCCCATTCTCGACTGCTACCTTGCGCATAGCTATACCGACAGTCTGCAGGCAAAGGTTCGTGCCGTCTATCAACAGACCTATGAGGCTAACCATAGGCTCTATCCAGGCAATGTAGCTCCCGACTTTTCCTTTACCGATACGAAGGGTGTAAAGCATCGGCTGAGCGAATACCGTGGCAAACTGTTGCTCGTTGACATCTGGGGGACATGGTGCGTGCCATGTCTTCAGGAACTGCCTCATCTCAAAGCACTGCAGCAGAAATACGGCAGTCGTAAGGATGTACAGATCATGAGTGTGGCGTGTGACAAACAAACAGCGAGATGGAAGACGTTCCTTGCCAAACACAGCATGCCCTGGCATCAGTACCTCATCTCACGGGATGGAGACAAAGTGCTCGACACCGTTTACCATGTCATCGGTATCCCCCGATTCATCGTTGTGGGGCGCGATGGCAAACTTATCAGTGCCGACAGCTTGCGTCCAAGTGACAAGGAATTTGCTGCATGGTTCGATAGTTTAGTAAATAGATAAAGAAAACAGAAAGGAATAAAATAAACGCACTGAAACATCAAATGGTCTCAGTGCGTTTTTTACATTATGTATTCGCCAAATCCTCGTAAGCTTGGTTCATCTCGTTGATGAGTACCTCATAGTTCTCAGCGTCTTTGCTGACGATGCGGTATATGTCATCAAGATCCGGATTGACACCCCAGTCGGATATCTCTGTATCATGGAGAAGGGTATGCATGCCATTGATCATCAACCTGAGTATCGTCTTCTGTTGGAAGCCGGTGCCATCGGTAGCCTTAATACCTACGACATAGCCTTGCATCATTGACCGCACAACACCTCTGATTGCATTGGGAACAGGAACTGGGGCAAGTTTAGAAGGAATCATATCAACACTAAGATGCTCAGAAGGTGTCTCTATGTGACCACTCAACAGCGCTTCCATCTGCCTTCGGTATTCAGAAGTCATGCATTCATAGACTTCCTTTGAGCCACATGCCATCCGCATGAGCACTTTCAAGGGAGTATGGTCACCCACATGCTTTTCTTTCATCATGGCTGACAAGTCATCAAGACTGTCATAATTGATACGGGCAATGATTGGAAACATGGCATGCGTGAAATAACCGGCAATGTTCTCGTAATTGTCCATTATCAGTCTCTTCACAACCATAGGCCTACTGTCATTACTTCCCTTCTCAGCTTTCTCAATGAGAGCAGAAAAGAGACCTTCAAAGAAGCCACGGACCATTGACCTAATGGTCTTGTATCTGTCGATATTGTCTGTACGCATAGTATGAATTCTTATAACACACCTACATTTTCTTAATCACCTCCCTGTCTGCGGGCAGCCAGTTGACATCGTTGATGTGGGCTCTGTCAAGCCAGCGGGCATCCTCTGCTTCCAAGAGCTGCAGCCTGCCTTCAACGACATGGCAAAGGAAACTGTCACTCACAATGGCCCTCGCCATCGTTGTGGCAATGTCCGCCACAACCGCCGTCGCCATCATGATGACAGTGACCTTCTCCGTCATGGTGACAGTGGCCGCCACAGCAATGATGCTTATGCTGGCCTTCTTTCAAGGCTTCAATCTCATCAGCTGATGCCTCGCGGTTGACGAGAATGGTACCTTGGAAGGTAAGATCCTTGCCTGCCAATGGATGGTTGAGGTCAACCTTTACCTTTGCATCGTCAATATTCAGCACTCGGGCAAGGAACCGCTGCCCATTCCCATCCTGCAAGGGAAGAATTGCATCCTTGTAGACATGCTCGGCATCAAAGACGCCATCCTTCATGAAGTTATCTCTGTCAAGGTCGTAGATCATATCAGAGTGATATGCTCCGTATGCCTCTTCCTGCGGGACCGTGAACTCGAAGTTGTCACCATCCTGATAGCTTGCGATATTCTTCTCAAAAGCCTCGATGGTCATTCCAAGTCCAGTGTAGAACTTCAGCGGATTGTCAGCCTCAGTCTTCTCAATGAGTTGCAGTCCGTCACCGTTGTCAATGAATAGCTTGTAAGTAGCCTCAATGTATTTGCTCATATTCTGTAGTTGTAATGTTGAAAATGCGGTTGGCGCTTATACCTTGTGATAGAACTCCTCAAACGGCAAGCGGAAACGCTCTCCGCGCACACCAACATCTGTCCGAATGCCACACGTTATAACCATGTTGATGCCGCAGTCGCGAGGCAGACCAAGAGCCCTCTTTACCAGTCGGCTGTCGAACCCCTCAAGCGGACATGTGTCATAGCCCTGTTCACTCATGGCGAGCATGAAAGTCTGAGCGGCTAAGGCACAACTCTTATGGACAACTGTTCGCATGTCAGCCTCCGTCACCTGCCGTGTGATAGGTCTCGAAAGTCCGATAATCTGAGAGGCTATCTTCCTTACGATACCGAGCAACCCAAAACAACGCTTGTATACCAATGGCATGAGCTTGGCATAATATTGTTTCTGCAGGGCGATACGGTGTGCCTTACGCTCCTCGGGACTGTTTTTCATCACATCCGCAATATTGGCGTCAAGCACAGCCTTCGCATGCGCTCTCCACTTATCCTGTCTCGTCACGAACACAACCATCTGTTTGCAGCTGCTTGCACTGCCCTGTCCAAGACAGGCCACTGCCATCTGCTTCAATACCTGTGGGTCAGTGACGTGGTAGGCCTCCCAAAGTTGCATATTCGAACTGGTAGGAGCAAGCGTTGCAAGCCGTACGCACTCTTTCACCTTGTCTGCATCAAGATCCTTGTCAGGATCGTATTTTCTGACCGCACGGCGGTGTTCAAGAATCTGTTCTAATGTCATAATGCGATTATTTTTTATTCAATTTAATTTCGTGTCTGCCTTTATATACGACGTCAGGCATTGATTCATCTTGCTGGCTCCCACAGTTTCACTCTCCTGCCGTCAATATCAAGGATGTGAAGGAATTGCAATCAAAAACAATTGAATCTTCCACATCATAGTATCCGATCTTATACTGTTATCTCTAATTGTATCCCCTCCGGTCCCAAGAAGGCTGTCTCGTAATAACCATCGCCGGTAGTACGAGGGCCGCTGACGATAGTGAAACCGTCATGTTGATATTATTTCAACTGTGCTCGGTCCTTGAAGGCGTTGCCGACACGCTTGCCAATCTCGAGATAACCCATGTGAACAGGATCGAAGGTAATGAGGTGCATCTTTTCGAGATCAGATCACTGACTGTGGCACAAACCACGCTCTTCCTTTGAAACTTTTCATAGGTCGACTCACATGTATTAGCTTAGTCTTCATTATTGTCTGTTAAATCTATAGCATCTGCATCTTTCATGGGAGGAAGATAATCACTGGCTTTAGCATTTGAGATGACGCTGTGACCGAGCTGTGATTCCAGTTTCTTACGCGCAACACTTGATTCGTTGGTTGATCCATTGGTCAGAATAGCCTAACCGCTTATAGTCGGCAATAGCTTGGTCAATACTTAGCTCCGGGTCCTGCATCTGGTCGAGACGCGTGCTCGCCACTTGTGCCATCCACTGCTTAAACGGCTCAGCTTTGGGCGAAGGGATGGACTGGATGAGACGGAAGAGCTGTTCCTGGTCAGCAACATCCGTCATTCGCATCTTTCCATCAGCTGCTTTCATCTTCAAACCGTGACAATTTGTCACAGTTTCATTGCCTTCTTTCTTTAAGCGATTCTTTAATACTCGCCAATAGGTCTGTGGGTTTTCACTGTCTGTGAGAACAGCAACTACATCCACAATAGAGAAGTACCACTTCTCTTCCTTGTCGTCCCATACAGTGCGGACGTTCTTCTCTTCGAATATCTTGATAATTTGCTTCTTGGTCATATCTTCAATATTTTATTTCATCGGTTTGATGCTCCGCTTGGTTAAAACGAATCTCTCATTAGACCATTTCTTTCTGCTCCTCGAAATATATTCGGAAATATTTTTCAAACCATATGCAAGGCTGGTCAGTAATGATATGCTTTCCAGACTTTTCAATATGGATAGCGATGATTTCACCAAAATCAGTGGCACCATCAATAAAAAGAATATTCTCGAATAACCTGAGATTCTCTTGAACCAGCTTTATCCCCTCTGTAAAATTGAAGGTTATGGCTTCCGTTGGAATATCGTGGCCTCCTGTAGCATATCGTTGTGATACTCGAGATATAGAATCTTCTATAGAAGATAATCCAAAATATATCAAACACAGTTTATAATTAGCTTCTTTAAATTGGGAGACAAGATTTAATGGTAGCCTTGATGAAAACGTCGTTTCAAATGCAAAGTCCTTATGTTCGGCGATTGCTGCGTCCTTCTCTTTCATTAGTTCTGTAATGACAGAACCGTCAATCCAGCTATCTTTCCAATCAGGATGTTCCCTACGCAAAGACATAGCTAACTTATCCCCATCGAAAGCATTTACTTTTGAGTAATACGGCCCAAGACGGCTCTTTCCTGCCCCATTAGGACCAGCAACTATTGTAAATTCAGGTCTTTTACTAACCATGTGTCGTATTACTTAATGAGATAGGCCATTTTCCCTTTGCCAGGCTCGGCAACGCGATAAAGGATCGTATAACTCCTGTCTTTTCTATTGAGTACAACTGCATCATCGCTTCCATCAGGGTTAGCGAGAAAAATATTCCCTTTCGTGTCGAAGTAAGGCACTGAAACACCTTTAGCCCATGCATCGAGGTAAATCTTCTCTACCTCGTCATGGACAGCATTGTTAATCTCCTTGATGGTCTTGCCGTTAGAAAGCTTCCAACCCTCTATGTCTTCGTATCTGCACATATGCATCTTATTTTCTGCAAATGTAATCAGAAAAAACGAGACTGCAAAGAAACGCACTGATTTTCTTTGCCGTCTTACTATTTAGGCATATTTTCATGGTTCAGCTTTTCGGGTTGATGGAAGAACAACCTCGAAGAGGTTGAACATGGTTAGCCCCAGGTGAGGAGCGCTGCGACGTAACCTGGGGCTTAGGCGTGAGGAGTTTTCGTTGAAAGGTGTCCTCGAAGAGGGCGAACCTTGACAGGGTGCTTGTCTTTATAGGTTCGCCCTCTTCGAGGCCGACAGGTCAGGTGAAACCGCCCGATTCCAAACCCCAGGTTGCGTCGCTGCGCTCCTTACCTGGGGCTAACCTAATTGGCCCCCTCCGGGGACCTTATCAATCCGAAAACCGGATTCCATATTTTCATTCCATCGGCTTGATGGTCCGCTCGATGAACGCGGTCTCCTCTTCTGTCAAACCGTATTTCTTGTACAGCTGACGGTCAATGTCGGCAACCGACTGCGACCAATCGATGTCAGAGGATGGCGTGAAGTCTTGAAGAGGGACAAAGGCAAACTTGTCCTTCGACAAGTGTTGTGTTGCTGCTAGTTGTGCGATGAGGAAGCGAACAAGTTGGGTCTTCATATATTTAAAAAGCGCATTTGCCTCCTCCTCAGTATCAAGAGCGTCCAATACAAGATATGTCTCTGTGCATATCTCACCCGGCCTTAATATATCGAGCGAAGACAATATCCGCTTTTGGCCATTGCTGTCCGTTTGTCCGGCATGCTCAGCAGTAAGGTAAGAAGCAATGATTTTCCACTTGTTAATCTTATCCTTATTAATAGGGACCAACTCTGTTTTGTATGGGCCTTTACCTTTATTGTATTTGAGGATAATGTCGCCATCTTCAGTTGGAACGATATTAGTTGCCAATCCAAACGGCTTACGACTTGACACTTTAGTATTTAAGTAGTCCTTGGAAATCTTCTTTATCTTATTTACAATTCCTATAGCATCAATGCTTCTGATGAATGAATCTCCTTCATTGAGTTTTCTATGGGCAGTTCTTCTTTCACCATGAAGAACACTTGTAAATTCGCAATTGCCATGATAATTGCTATCCCAGAGTAGATAGCATACACCACCGGCAATATCAACAGTCGGGAAACAGTCATGAGAATCTGCAAAATCAAATAGTTTTGCGATCCGGTCATCATTGAGCATCTCGTTGCGGAAAGCCTCGAGACCTTTGCCATCCGTATACCATTTAGCAGGCATGATAAGAGAAACATAGTTAGGTCTTAATGCTTTAGCTAATTCCATTATCAAATTATATACAGGTGTGGCACTTCAGAGTCTTTGGGAGTGATGCAATGCAAAGGAATCGTCTCCCGGAAGGCCTGTAATCGCTGCAGAGCTTCCATTTTTGAGAGTCCCTTGAAAGTGATGCGACCCATCATGATTTCTGTGACAAGCTTTCTGTAAGGATAAGCCACTTGATTTGCCGAGATGTATCGGTAGGGAATCGTCTTTCTCTGACGCAGACGGTTCAGCGTTGACTTGGATACGCCCAACACATCAATCAAGTCATTAGTCGACAAGGTTGCATCATCAGCCTCATGCAGCAGCTCTCCTCTCTTCTTAAACTCTCTCAGCAATTCGGAGAACTGAGCTGACAGGTTAGAGATCGCATTCATGATCTCTTCATGTCTTTCTTCGTTCATTTCAGTTTTTAATTAGTTTATTTATTAAAATTATACATCGTTAGTCAATCGCCTTTAGTTGTAAGATTACCTTCGAGTTCATTAAGAACCAAAGTCAGACAAACCACGGTGGTCTTCACTGAAACGTAGCGAAATCATAACATTAACCTAGCTCAGATCCGGGTGCAAAGTAAATATAAATTCTTGAAACATCAAAATTCTATAACCCTATCAATAGGTTTTTAACGCCATTATCATAAACTAAATTTATAAAAAATATAAAAATTGAAAGAATATACGAATTGTATGCAACGATATGTTACTAAACCGTGCGGTTTACTTCATATTATTTACAAAGAATGGTATACGAAGTACTATGCCTTTTCCAGTATGGTAGCATTAACTTTATGATACTGTCCAATTAAATTGTAGGTCTCATAACGGGGAAGCTTCAATGTCAAAGTTTGGAAAGCTTCAATCTCACAAGCGTATCATCAGCGAAATCGCCAGTTATACATGCCACACTGATACTGATTCGTGAAGTCCTCGAGGGCACCATTGTCGTGATGCCAGGAACCGGTTTTGTAAGGTACGCCCAAACCTATGCCCGGATGATGAACAGAAAGGAGCCGGAGGACATGAGAGCGTATTCCGTGCCCCAAAAGCTTAAACTGTGATAATGGCAACCTGCACAAAAAGAGAACGGGAATTTGCTGTAATCACCCCTAAATTTACGAAAACCTTATAGTGCTCTTACGCAATTTTGTACAGACAAGTCACCATTTGCTCAAGGCCCATCCCATGGATCTGCCCTTACTTTGCACTGTCTGCTGGAGTAATAAATTGTTAATTTGATATAAATTTGACCACATTATAAACCTATAGGTTAATTTATATCATGTAATATTTGCTTATTCAACATGAAATTCATAATTTTGCAGCTAGTAAATAATAATAATAAACTTATAAGTTCACAAAGTTGGAAATAGTCTCTATATATCCACCGTACATCTATAGCATCAGATATGATAGATGGGATGAGAATGAGTTTGACCGGCTCTTCCAGTTATGGAATGATGTCGGGGCAGTAGCTCAATTCATTAGAGACAACAGTCATTGGCTTAAAACATCTTTCTGGCTCGACAAGATAGAACCCGAAGATGCCACAAGGCAGGTGCTGGACGAAGCAGAGTCTTTGGAAACTTTATTCGATGTGCTTAACGAGAACACATCAAAAGGTCAGAAGCCTGATTTTGACAGCCATTTCCAATATCTTGATGGTAAATATAAATTTGTGTTGGAATGGCAGCCGATGAAATCTTATGGGACTTCCCGTCCCTCGCTTCTTAGAATTTATGCCATTAAAATGGCGGCAAATACGTATTTGATAACGGGAGGAGGTATCAAGCTGGCAGACACCATTCAAAACTCACCCGATTTGAAAGATCATATCATCCAAGACATAGATGTGGTAAGGACATATTTAAAAGAGAATGGTATCATGGACAGTGATGATATGGAGAATGATTTCTAACTCACAAAAGAACAATAATATGGCATTCAATTTAGACAAACTCAAAGAGGTGGCTAAGCCAAGGAGCGAGGCAGCCAAGGATCGAGCCAGGTTTCGCAAAGAAAACCGGGAATGGTTGAGAATGTCACAAGACATTGCTCTCAACCTTCATTATTACTTGTGCAATACAGGCATTACACAGAGACTCTTTGCCGAAAAGATGGGAGTCTCGCCTGTATACGTGGGGAAATTGCTCAAAGGTGGTGAGAACCTTACCCTCGAGACGATTAGCAAGATTCAAAAGGCTATGGGAAGAAATATCATTTCTGTGACTAAGCCTTATGCTATCGTCGAGTCTGTAATTTTGGATCCTATTGTCAGATTCCCGGATAGTGCTGTGAAAAGCGTAAAATATCGGGGAAGTAAGATTAACCAAGATGCATTTGCTGTAGCCAGTGATGCAGCATAATTGGATAGAACAAAATGGAAAATCAAATAAAGTATAGATTCCGTAGAATGGAACTCGAACAGTTTGCCATGTTCGAGGAAAATTACGACAAAGACGTCAAAGAAGCTCAGTTCCAAACTGAGGCGCAATTTTCGTTTGATAAGGGGACTTCAGTGTTGTGCTGCCGTATCTCTGTCGACATGTCTGCTATGGATAAGCCGTTAGCCAAAATAGTACTAAAGAGCTTCTTTGAGATACATCCAGATTCACTAAAGCTCTTGCTCAAGGTAGACAAGATTGTTTTCCCTCCTGTTCCGTTAGTACAGTTTGCCTCTCTTTGCTATGGTGCTATCAGAGGTGTGCTGTTTGCGAAAACCCAAGATACGCCATTGGCAGGTTACGTCCTACCTCCGGTTTATTTCGGTAACATAATTGACAAAGGATTTGAAGTTGAATAGACAATCCTCTACAATGTCTTGACAATCATCTAAAGTTCATTAGACTGTTTCAATAACGCTTGGCTGGCATACCCTTTGGTGCACGGTGCAAGTCATATATAAATATACGCTTGCACCGTGCACCAAAAGATGTAGCCAGAAGCGTTATTTTCCTAAGAAATGCTAAAAGATTTGGATAAGGTTCAGAAAAAGTGTATCTTTGAACCCGAAATCAGAGTATGATGGTAATCATTGCATAATCACGAAGTACTCATAGTTAAGCTTTACGCTGGCTACACGAAGAAAAGTCGAGATTTGCAAATAACTGAATATCAGAGAGTTATACCGATTAAGTTCGGGGACCTCTCTCTCCGCCAGAAATGCGTAACTCGTTGTTTATCAGCAAGTTGCGCATTTTGCGTTAAAAAGGCCGGACGATTGACGGACGGCTTCTGTTAAGCATTGTTGGACGTGCATCTTTTATAGCTGGGAACGCAGCGACAAAAGATGTTAAAAAAATGTGCTCTAAAATTCAAGGAAGTAATGTTTCCAAGCTCGTAGGCTACACCTACCCAAAGCTCCACAAAGGCAAAGAGTGGTATGTCGACTTCTATGCACTCGACCCTGCCACCGACACGATGCGGCGTAAGAAGTACAGCATCAGTACAGAATTTCGTGTTGCTGAACGCAACCGGCGCGCTACTGAGATTATCAATGTAGTGAGCAGCAAACTCATGAAAGGATGGAATCCGTGGGTACAGACCGACAATTCCCGTGCTTATGTGCTCTTCGAGGATTGCCTTGAAAGGTATCTCGATTATGTTGACCGCATGGATCGCAAGAAGACACGGCAGAGTTATCATTCCCGGGTCAACGTCTTGAAAGAGTACATAGCCACCCGTGTTACCCCACTGAAGTATGCTTACCAGTTCGACGAGTCCTTCTGCAATGATTTCATCGACTGGATTTACCTCGACCGTGAGAGTTCGGCGCGCACACGTAACAACTACCGTGGCTGGCTCTTTGGTTTCTCCGAGTTCATGGTTGCCCGCAAGTACATCAACAACAATCCTGTCGAGAAGATTAAGGTGATGCCAGAGAACGGGGAGAAGTTCCGCAAGGACCTCACTCCGGAGATGCTCAAGACGATGACCAAGTATCTCACGGAGCATGACAAGTCCTTCCTCCTGGCTTGTCTCATGCAGTACTACACGCTCATCCGTCCTGGAGAGCTCAGTAATCTGAAGATTGGAGACATCAGCCTGAAGAATCAGACTATCTTCGTTTCCAAGACTTTCAGCAAGAACCATCGTGATGCTGATGTGGGTCTGAACAAAATCATCATCAAACTGATGCTCGACCTCGATATCTTCAAGAGTACGAGCGACTGCTATATCTTCAGCCACGACTTCAAGCCGGGCAAAGAGCATGTAGGCAGCGACCAGTTCAACAAGCGTTGGAAGACGATGCGCAACGCACTGAAATGGAGCGACTGCTATCAGTTCTATTCTCTGAAGGATTCCGGCATCCGTGACCTTGCCAATTCCGAGGGCGTTGTCGTTGCCCGTGACCAGGCACGCCACAGGGACATCTCCACAACCAACCGTTACATCCAGAAGCATGACGTGCAACCGGGAACGCTTAACTTTGAGGGTAACATGGTCTATGAAAAGCCCAAGGCGAAGGATGACGCTAAAGACGAATAGACAATAAATGAAACCAGCCACCCGTGGGATTAACCTCACAGGTGGCTGATTTATAATATGTGTATGGTATGAGAGTGCGATTTTTCCTTGTATCGTTGTAGCACTTATGGCTGTTGTGAGAAATTTATTTGATTATCAACCATTTATGAAACGATACACCTTGTAGCGCCCTCCCTTTACGCTACAAAAACTACTCTACAGAGAACGTATAACAGTAAGCGTCTCCACGTTTGCGTCAACCCATAAAAAATAAGCCCCATGACAGATTTAGCCATGGGGTTATAACTATCTAATCCTGCTTAGTCCATCTGTCCGGCAACAGGTCCCGGTATTTCTCTAT
>Ga0256404_1010152_pt1 | contig 13145 bp, 7 predicted proteins | sample RumenRJG_01DNA_FD_185990 | JGI IMG/M metagenome (GOLD analysis project Ga0256404, IMG submission 185990) | Bovine rumen microbial communities from Lethbridge, Alberta, Canada - RJG_01 | ecosystem: Host-associated > Mammals > Digestive system > Stomach > Rumen | place: Canada: Alberta | collected...
AGTATTAAACAAAGTAGAGGACACTGTCTCTCATCCCCACCTTGCAGCAATAAAAGAAGAACTGCGCCAAATGATAAGTGATGAAATAAGTAATTGGACACGTATCGATACAGACCCAATATGATTCTTATGGAGTTCACAGTGGACACAGTATCAGTTTGTTACTCACAAAAAATGATAAAACTGTAGTAGATTTAAAATATAATTAGTACATTTGCAGCAGAAAATAGGTTTCGCGTACATTTGATGTTTGTGTCGGGGCCATAAAAAAGTTTAGAATCTAGAAAAATAGTTGCAGTGAGTATTCTTTCATCTTTGTTTAAAAAAGGGAGAACCTATATAATTAAGCATCCTTGGCTTAAACCCCACTTCAATGGAAATAGGTTAATTGACATAACAACTCTTAAAACTGTAGGGTGGTATGCCTTTGGATTACTATGGCTGTTAACGGTCATAGAAATGGGAAAGACATACGTTTGCAACAACATAACCATAAGGGATGAGATAGAGGACTATTTTATAATAGTTGAAAATTTTCTGACTGATAGATGGTGGCTGAATGTGATGATTACGTTAACATGTGTGCTGACGTTCGCAATTTGGTTGAAGCATGTTTGGGATGACCGCTACTTGTCTTTGAAAAGGATGATAATGGCTGCTGGTTTTATGGCAGTTCTCACGTTTGCAGGGACATTTAGTAATATTCATAGTGCCATCAAAATAGATTATGCTGCTCTTTGCTGGTATGTTTTGTTTGTACAATTGTTACTGGATTTTTTCAAACTCTGGTATAGAAGATGGAACGTAAAAGTACCCAGCAAATCAAAACTTAAATATATAACAGAACTACCGAAGGAGAATCTTGATGAGAAAGTAAGGCTGGATTATGCAAAGAGAGTTTCAGAATGGCTGTTTAATACAGACATAAGTGAGAGCGCCTTTGCCGTAGGGATTACAAGTGAATGGGGATCAGGGAAGACATCCTTTCTTTTGGATATGAAAAAGGCGATGATGGGCAAGTGCTATCTGATTGATTTTAAGCCTTGGCATTGCCAAACACCAGACCAAATTGTGAATGAGTTCTTCGAACTGTTCAGAAAGACAATCAAGGAAATATATAGCCCACTACAGAAACCCATTGTCAGATATGCTCAGTTGCTGAGTGACGTAGGATTGCCCAGCTATGTGAAACCCCTATTGGGTATTCTTCCAAGTATGGGACATAGTATAGACGGTTATAAGTCGAAGATCGAATGTGGGCTGAAACAGTTAGACAAACCTGTAGTAGTTACCATTGACGATATGGACAGACTGGCTGCCGATGAATTATTTGAAGTGCTGAGGTTAATTAGAAACACTGCAGCTTTCCCGAATCTGATATATGTTGCCTGCTATGATAAGACATACGTTGTAAAACAAATAGTTAATAAGGGAATTGACGAAAGTGACTTGTATTTAGAGAAGATTTTCCCATTGGAATTATCGCTACCGAAGACCGAAGAAGAGGATTTGATAGAAACCTTCAGAAGAGCCATGATAGAGATGCATTTCCTACATGGAAAACATGATAGTCTGAGAAGTAGGCTAACTGGCGATGATGAGCTAATGATAGTGAGATTATTGCCGACATACAGGAAGATAAAGCGTTTTGCAAGGGTATTAATGACCAATACTATGTTTATTGTGGAGAAGTTGGGAAAGAAAAACGTTGACTTGTACGACATCTTCATGATAGAATTACTTCATTTCTGCATGCAGGATGTATATGTGATATTAAGAAACACACCAGAAGAACTATTAAACGTAACAATGGATGACAAGACAAGGCAGGCCAGATACTTTCTTTATGCTGATAGTAGTATTGATGAAGCCTTGAAGAGAAGGATTGGCAGGTCTCTTGATAAATATGAATTGCAATTGTTGAAAAAATGCTTTGAGCCAAGGGATGGATACAAAACGCACTATCTATCTTATGTAGATTCCTATCAGAAATATTTTTGTCTTGCAACACCTACCGCTCAGATTACAAAGGAGGAGTTTGCTGATGTAGTTGTTGACCGGTCGAATATTAGGGGAAATGTACATCGATGGTTCTATAAGCTACCTATCAAGAAAAGTGCTTCACTTTATAGCAGATTGATGGATGTCAGAATAAAGGAATTGTTACCTGAACAATGGAAGGATCATGTGTACCTCATATACTCTTGGCTTTGCGAAGATGACTATGACTTGATAAAAGATGTGATGGCACCATATCTTTCAATAGACAATGTCCGTTCGGATGATGAAGAATCAGTGGGGAAAGCGAAACTGTATGCAACTGCAAAACTTGATAAAATCATTAGGAGCAAGAAAGTGAACCGTATGAACGTGGCCAGGAATCTTTGCGGTTACTATTCTTTGATAGAGAAATATGAGAATGGGTACCTGGTGGGTTGTGAAGCAATTAAAGCAATGCTTTTGCTTAATTTCAATCTCTATCTTGAGGAGAAACAGGTGCATCAGGATGCCATTAACGTTGTAGCACTTAACGGGAATGAGCTAAACGCATTTGTTAAAGCGCACGATGTCGCTGCGAGTGGTCATGATTCTTTTGGTGGTTTTTCACGTACTCATAGAAATTTGATAATAGATGATGTGATTAAGTGTTTTGAATCCTATACGGAAAAAAGTTCCCATTGGAAAGAAGCTAAGACCATGTATGATAACGGGGTAAACAACAGATATAGGAATACGACATTTGTGAACCAGACTGACATGAAAGAAGAAAAATATGCTATATTTGGCGACGATGCCCATTTTGAAGAGTTCTTGAAAAAGTGTTTTGTTGGAGAGAAGATAGAAAAAGTGTGATTGTATGTTGAATTGCATACGATAAAACGGTTTGAATCATGACTTCAATAATAACAAAGAGGACCATATATCCCTATGTGGCATGTCGTGAGTAGTATATATAACTTGGATGATTCATCAGAGCAGTAGGAAGTCTGAAAACGTCTCATAATAAATAGCACATATATTGCAAATAAAAGGGTGTTGCGAAACGTTAATTGAGGTGGCTTTTGAAAGTGTGCCTACAATGTGCCTACAACTTTGAAAGGTTTAGATATGAAAAGCCCCGTAAGTTGCTTACTTACAGGACTTTAACTTTTGGGTGCCCGGACGGACTCGAACCGTCGACATTCAGAACCACAATCTGACGCTCTAACCAACTGAACTACGGGCACCATGTTGGTTGCTTCCTTGAAAGCGAGTGCAAAGGTACGCAATTTATTTGAATTGACCAAATAAATTGCGTACTTTTTTTTAATTTTCTTTACCGGCAGGTGCTTCTGTTGCCTCAGGAGCTGCTGCAGGAGCCTCCTCAACGGGGCTGGCTTCCAAGCCGTTAGCATTAACTGGGCTGGTTGCAGTGTTTACCTCTACCTGATCAATCAGGTTGGTGCTCTGAGCCTTAGGAGCTACGTATGCACATGCTACGCTGACAACTACCATGAAGCCTGCGAGTGTCCAAGTAGCCTTCTCGATGAAGTCGGTGGTCTTACGTACACCACCAATCTGGTTGTAAGAGGCGAAGTTTGAAGCCAAACCACCACCCTTAGATTCCTGAATCAACACGATGCCTACCATGAGGATGGCGGCAATCACGATGAGGATGATTAAAAGAAAAAAAATTCCCATTGTTGTTAATTATTTTTTATTATTATTTATTATTAATTTCTGCAAGAAGCGTATTTGGTCTGCAAAGTAAACATTTTTTTTCGGATTATCCAAACTTAATTGCTGAATAATTTCTAAAGCTTTGGAATAATTGCCCTGTTTGATGTAAATTCTGGCAAAAGTTTCCGTAAAATACCCCTGTTGCACACCATTTTGCGTATCTGGCGTTGTATCGTCGAGTTCTGGCTTGAGGGTAGGGGTCTCTTTGAGCACTATCTTTCCCTTGTCATTATTTATGAAGGAATCGATGAGGCTGTGACCTATCAGTTGGGGTACCTCGGCAGCCTTCTCGCGATCCTCATCGCTTTCACTCTCAAGGAGATAGGCCACATAATCGACTGCGGCATCGGCTGGTGTAGGCTTGCGCTTGCCTTTCTTCTGGGAGGTCTCCTCCTCTTCCTCCTTAGGCAGGGAATCGAGGAAGTCGTCAATCAGGGAGATAGTACGACTGTCGCGCTCCTCTGGTGTCTGGCGCTGGGCGCCTGATGCGGGGTGCTGGGCTTCAGATGACGGTACGGCCTTCACCATATAGTGGGCTGCCTCAATCATCTGGAAGAGTACCTTTCGGTCGGTGATATAGATAGCTGCACGGCGCAGTTCCTGGTCGAACGAGGGATCGTGGAGCAGGTACAGGTTCTGCAGCATGAGCAGACGTGCCGTCTGGAAGTATGGGTATAGTGCCAGCATAGAGCGCAACTCGTAAAGCGTGTCGCGGTCCATTCTCTCTGGGTGTTCTATGAGTTCTACTATATCCATATTTCTTGCGGTAGCAAATTTTTCACTCTTCACTCTTCACTTTACCCTTAAAATCACCAGTTGGCCACTGTGGCATTGAATATCTGGTCGGTGATTTCCTTGACCATCTGTGTGACCAGCTCTTCCTGCACGGCATTGAGCGACTGTGTGGTCTCGTAGGTAGAGGTGGCCGTAAACTGGCGCTCAAAGTCCTCGTCGTGCTTGGCATTGTTGGTGAAACGCACGTTGACAGTCATCGACAGTTCCGTCTGTGCAGAATAGCCTTCAGAAGATACCGACTTGTTGCGCTGTTCGTAGCGTACAATCTCGCCCGATATCTGCAGGTCGCCATTACGCTTCACCTGAATGAGCTTGGTGTGGTTGGCATACTGATCCTTCAACTGGTTGTTGAAGATGCTGGCCATAGGTCCCCACACATAACTGGTGCGCAGGGGGAAGTCGGCAATCTGGATGGTCTTCGTCTTGTTGTAGTCGATGCTGGCACCGTTGAAGGTGTAGCATGACGACATGAAGAGTGTTGAGATGAAGAACACCAGCATCAGTCCGTATTGCTTCAGTCGGCGATAGAGCGTACGGTCGCTGATACCAAGTTCCTGTGCCGCCTTCTTTCGGTTGCCGTTGTTGCGCTCCAATGCCTTCTCCAGCATCTGACGACTCAGGTCATTGAGGTTCAGGTTCTCCTGCTCAGGCGTAGGCTCGATGTATTCCTCGGCCTCGGCGTCTTTGAGGATGGGGGAGATGGGGTTAATGGGGTTAATGGGCTGAATGGGGGTTATAGCAGGCGAGGGAGACGTCTTCACGTCTTCCATCTGCTTCTTCAACTGACTCATCTCGCGACGCATGTCGTTCACATTGCCGCGCAGTTCGAAAAGGATCTTATAGAGAATCTCGCGCTCATTCTCAAACGAGTGGTCGCTGTTGTTCTTGATAACAGCCAGCTGCGTCGTCTCCTGGTCCTGTGGGATGAAACGGGAGAGAATCTGGGGCGTGATGATACGCTCCTGACTGAGCACGGAAATCTGTTCGGTGATATTCTTCAGCTGACGTACGTTGCCTGGCCATTTATAGCGCATCAGCATCTGTTTGGCCTCGTCGGTCAGGGTGACGCGCTCCATATGGTATTTCTCTGCCATCTGCATGGCGAAGAGACGGAACAGCAGTACGATATCCTCACCGCGCTCGCGCAGGGCAGGCATCTGGATGGGGATACTGTTCAGACGGTAATAGAGGTCCTCACGGAAACGGCCTTCGCTGATGGCCTGTCGGATGTTGACATTCGTTGCCGCCACGATGCGTACGTCGGTCTTACGGATCTCCGTACCACCCACGGGGATATACTCGCCTGTCTCGAGCACACGAAGCAGGCGGGCCTGCGTAGCCAGCGGCAGTTCGCCCACCTCATCAAGAAACAGCGTGCCCTTGTTGGCCACACCGAAATAACCTGGTGAGTCGTTGATGGCACCCGTATAGGAACCCTTTACATGACCAAAGAGTTCGGAGTCGATGGTGCCCTCGGGGATAGAACCGCAGTTGATGGCGAAATATTTCTCACGCTTACGTGGTGAGTTGTCGTGAATCACGCGTGGGATAATCTCCTTACCAACACCGCTCTCGCCAACGATGAGCACGCTCAGGTCGGTGGGCGCTACCTGAAGGGCGACGTCCAGAATATGGTTCAAAGCCTCGCAGTTGCCCACGATGTTGTACCTCTGTTTGATGCGTTGTAACTCAGCGTTGTTCATAATTGGCTGACAAAATTACATATTTTTTTTGAAACGGCTGCAAAAATGGCAGAAAAAATTATTCCTCGGGCTTCTTGTGGAAGCGTACCTTCTCGCTCTCGTCGCGACGCTCGTGGTAGAGCTTGGGCAGTGGATTCTCGTAGGGCTTGTCGTAGTTCTGACGGTTGCGCCATACGTCGATAGCCACGTAGATAGCGTTGCGAAGTGACTGCTCGTCGGTGATGTTCTTGCCTGCTGCGGCATAGTTGACACCATGGGCAGGAGCCGTACGGATCAGGTCCAGACCAGTGGTGAAACGCACACCGTTCTCGTAGGCCACAGCCTTGAAGGGCGTCTGACCCTGGTCGTGATACATGGCCAGCACACCGTCGAAACGGTAGTAGGCGCTACGGCCAAAGAAATCGTCGGCAGCATAGGGACCGAATACCTGGATACCCTTCTCAGCCAGTTCGTTGATGGCAGGGGTGATCACGGTCTGCTCCTCATCGCCCAGCACGCCATCCTCACCGCAACGGGGATTCAGCGCCAGGACAGCGATACGGGGACTGCTCACACGCAGGTCGCGACGCAGTGCCTGATAGAAGATGGTGGCTTTTTCCACAATCTTCTGTTTGGTGATAGACTCCGCGATATCCTTGATAGCCACGTTGTTGGTTACCAGCGCAACGCGCAGGTCGTCATTGGTCAGGATGGTGAGTCCTTTCTTGCCATCATTGAGGGCATGCTCGATATAGTTGGTGTGACCATTGAAGCCCTTGATGCTGTTCTTGCTGACAGGTGCTGTGACCAGCACGTCAAACAGCCCAGCCTTGTAGTCTTCCAACGCCTTGTCGATAGCCACCTTGGCAGCCTCACCCGACTCAGGCGTAGAAGTACCCATCTCAATCTTCGTCTCGTCGTCAACAACAGCGAGCATATTCAGTTTGCCGTCCTGTGCATCCCTGGCATTCCTGATCACGGTAAAGGGCGTGTCGATGCTCAGTGTCTTGCCATGAAAAGCCGCAATCTTGGGCGATCCATAGACGATGGGCGTGCAGAGCTCCAGCATTGTGGGGTCGGCAAAGGTCTTCAATATGACTTCATAGCCTACGCCGTTGATATCGCCGTGCGTGATGGCTACGCGAATTTTTCTCTCTTCCATAATATTTATTGTTTTTGATTTTTCTTCTTCTCTGTGCTCAGCAGACCGCAGGCTGCAAAGATGTCCTGTCCGCGACTGGCACGAATGGTGGTGAATACACCGTTGGCGGTGAGGTAGTCGCGCAACTGCTCCATCCTGCTGAGGTCGGCACCCGGCAGGTCAACATTGGGAATCTGGTGGAAGCGGATCAGGTTGACACGGCATTCCAGTCCCTTGACAAGACGGACAATCTCGCGGCCATGTTCCAAAGTGTCGTTGAGGCCACTGAAACAGATATATTCAAATGAGCAACGGCGCTGATGTGTGAAGTCATACTGCTTCAGCAGTTCCACTACCTCGCTGATGTTCATGGCTTTCTCTGCTGGCATCAGCGACAGGCGCTGCTCGTGCAGGGGCGAGTGCATGGAGATGGCCACGTGACACTGGCTCTCGTCGAGGAAGCGCTTCAGTTTGTTCTTCACGCCCACGCTGCTCACCGTGATACGCTTGGGACTCCAGGCATACCCGTCGGCCGCTGTCAGAATCTCCGTCGTCTTCAGCACGTTGTCCAGGTTGTCCATCGGCTCACCCTGACCCATGAAAACCACATTGGTCAGCTGGTCGCGCTCGGGTAGGGCATAGATCTGGTTCAGAATGTCCGCTGCAGAGAGGTTGCCCTCAAAGCCCTGTTTACCCGTCTGGCAGAACAGGCAGTTCATCTTACAGCCCACCTGACTGGACACGCAGAGCGTGGCACGGTCACCGTCGGGAATAAAAACCGTCTCGACGAATAAGCCGGAATGTCCGGAAATTCCGGAATCTCCGGAGTTTCCGGTCGTCACGACCGGAAACAGATACTTGATGGTACCATCCACGCTGCGCTGGCAGTCGATAGGCGGCATGGCGCCTACGCAATACTCATTGCTCAGGCGTTCGCGGTTCTGCTTCGAGAGATTCGTCATCTCGTCGATGCTCATCACACCTTTCTCGTAGAGCCACTTGGCTATCTGTCCGCCGGTGAAGGCAGGCATACCTAACTGCTGCGCCACCTGTTTCAGTTCCGCAGTCGTCAGACCCAGCAGTCTCTTTTTGCTTGTATTACTATCGTTGGCCGATTTTTCCATGTAAGGTGCAAAAGTACGAAAAAATGTTGAATTAGCAAAGTGTTTAATCTTTTTTATTATTGTATAGGCGCGATTCATAAAATAATAAGCACAAGTTTTTGCGAAATGCAGGGTTTTTATTATCTTTGCAGAAATTTTTTCTGTTTACGGAATGAAAGAACACATAGATATATTCCTGCCTTGTACGGATGAACGACAGGCAGAACAACTAAAGACGGAACTACTAACAAGCACGTTGGTACAGGATGTGTGGTTTGTTGACGGCATGCGCTCCAGCGAATCACTTAGTGAGATAGCCTCCCAGTCGGCATCACCCTATGTGGCCCTGGTGGTGAAGGATGCTTCGCTGCAACTGGGTCAGGGCGCCTTGGAACGTATGGTGCAGGTGGCCTCTGACAGTGGTGCCATGATGGTCTATGCCGACCATTACGAGAAGAAGGAGGTGGATGGTGAGTGGAAGACGGAGAAACACCCTGCCATCGACTACCAGTTGGGCTCTGTACGCGATGACTTCGATTTCGGTTCACTGTGGTTGGTACGTGGCGACATGCTGCGCCAGTGGGCTCATGAGGCCACGGCGAAATATCAGTATGGCGGACTCTACGACCTGCGTCTCTACCTGAGTCGTCAGGGACAGATACTGCACCTGAATGAGTTGCTCTATACCGAGGTGGAGCGCGATACACGTGCTTCCGGCGAAAAGCAGTTTGACTACGTGAATCCTGCCAACCGTGAGGTGCAGATAGAGATGGAGCAGGTGGCCACCCGCCATCTGGAGGCCATCAATGCCCTGGTGGATACCACCAGTCTGCAGACCATGGATTTCGACGAGCAGCCCTTCGAGGTGGAGGCATCAGTCATCATCCCTGTCTTTAACCGTGCCAAGACCATCGCCGATGCAGTGAAGAGTGCGCTGGAACAGGAGACGAAGTTCAAGTATAATGTCATCGTGGTGGATAATCACTCCACGGACGGCACGGGAGAGATTCTGTCGGGTATGTCGCTGTGCCACAGCGACAAACTCCACGTAATCACCCCTGAGCGCACGGACCTGGGCATTGGCGGCTGTTGGAACATGGCGGTCAATGATACCCATTGCGGACGCTTTGCGGTGCAGTTGGACAGTGACGACCTCTACTCTTCGCCCAAGACGCTGCAGACCATCGTGGATGCTTTTTATAAGCAGAAGGCGGCGATGATTGTGGGCTCTTACAGGATGTGCGACTTCGACCTGAACACCCTGCCGCCGGGACTCATCGCCCATAAGGAGTGGACGGATGAGAACGGCCCCAATAACGCCCTGCGTATCAATGGCCTGGGAGCACCGCGTGCTTTCTTCACGCCCCTGTTGCGCCAGGTGCAGTTGCCCAACACCAGTTATGGTGAGGACTACGCCATGGGCCTCTGGTTCTCGCGCAACTACCGCATCGGACGTATCTACGACGAGCTCTACCTCTGTCGCCGCTGGGGAGGCAATAGTGATGCCGCCCTCTCTGTAGACAAGGTCAATGCCAACAACCTGTATAAGGACCGTCTGCGCACCCTTGAGATCAAGGCACGCCAGGCCAAAAACTCAAACCTCCAACCTCAAACCTCCAACCTCTCTCCCCTGGATCGCTATTTCGACCGTCAGCTGACGCTGTGGCCTGAGACGCGCAACCGCTATCGGGAACTGAGTCATGTGGAGACACGCGAGTTGAACGTGGGTACCTCTACGTTTGAGGTGCAGTTCAACCCCGCACGTATCTGTTCTACAGGTGCCACCATCACCAAGGAGGCCGTTGCAGCCCGTCCTTGTTTCCTGTGCAGGAAGAACCGTCCCGCACAGCAGTTGACGAAAATACAGGATGTGGACTATGAACTGCTGGTCAACCCATATCCCATCCTCCCCATGCATTTCACCATTCCTGCCCGCAGGCATCAGCCCCAGCAGATCCGTGGCATGTATGGCGAGATGATACAGTTGTTGGGTCATTATCCCGAACTGATGGTCTTCTATAACGGACCGCTCTGTGGTGCCTCGGCACCCGACCATGCCCATCTGCAGGCAGGTACCTCGGGTATCCTTCCCTTGCAGAAAGAGTGGCAGCGCCTGTCGCGCAACCTCACGGAGGTGGCCCGCCGCGGTGATGACGCCACGCTCAGTGTGATAGAGGATTATCCCTGTGCTGCATTGGTGATTCGCGCACATAGTCGTCGCAGCAGCGAACGGATGTTTGCCACGCTCTATCATGCCCTGCCCAAACTGCCAGAACAGACGGAGCCCATGATGAATGTCGTGGCATGGCATGTGGATGATGAGTTTATCTCGGTGGTGTTTCCCAGGAGGAAGCACCGTCCCGACTGCTATTACAAGACTGGCGACGAACAGTTGCTGGTGAGTCCCGGTGCCCTGGATATGTCGGGCTACCTCATCACACCGCGCCGTGAGGACTTCGACCGTATCACGCCCGATATGGCTGAGGCTATCCTGAAGGAGTGCGCCCTCTCTGAGGAGGAGATGGAGGCACTGAAGGAGCGCCTGAAGAAGGATGTGGTCAATGTGAAGCGCCTGTCGAAGATGGGTGAGGAGCCACAGGTCTCCGTGGGTATCGTCAGCGGACAGAAGATTGTGTTCTGCCTGAATGGCGACTATGCCGCAAAGGGTGAGACCATCACGGGTCTCCAGACCGTGGAACTGGCTGAGGGCGGACTGCTCTGGCGTGGCCAGAACTATCGTGAGCTGCGCTTCCAGCCTCAGGGCGACGAGGTGTCGTTCACGCTCCATGATGTCACCATCGGTGTAGGGTTCCACTGGGAACGACAGGAGAAACAGACGTTCCGTGGCACGCTCCGCCTGGTGGTCGAGGCCGATAAGGTGCTGGCTATCAACGAACTGCCTGTGGAGCAGTACCTGGAGAGTGTGATTTCCAGTGAGATGAGTGCCACCTCTTCGCCCGAACTGTTGAAGGCGCATGCCGTCATCTCCCGTTCGTGGTTGCTCTATCAGATTAAGAAACGTGCCGAGAGTGGCGAGCGCAAGGATAATAATTTCTTCTCGTTTGTGAAGAAGGAGGACGAACTGCTTCGCTGGTACGACCGTGAGGACCATACCCTGTTTGATGTCTGTGCCGACGACCACTGTCAGCGCTATCAGGGTATCACCCGTGCCTCGTCGCCTGCTGTGGCCGAGGCTATCAAGGCTACCCGCGGACAGGTGCTGGTCTATGACAACGAACTCTGTGATGCCCGCTTCTCGAAATGCTGCGGTGGTCAGACGGAGGAGTTCCAGTATTGCTGGGAGAATATCAGGAAACCTTACCTGGTGTCGGTGAGCGACCCCTTCTGTCATACCTCCGACAAGCGTATCCTCTCGCAGGTGCTCAACGACTATGACCAGGAGACGCCCGACTTCTATGAGTGGCGTGTGGAATATACGCAGGAGGAACTCACCGAACTGGTGAACCGCAAGACGAAGCTCGACCTGGGTGATATCCTGGACCTGGTGCCGCTGGACCGTGGTGAGAGCGGACGTATCTGGCGCCTGCAGATTGTGGGCAGCAAGCGTTCCTTCATCATCGGCAAGGAACTCGAGATTCGTCGAGCACTCAGTGAGACGCATCTCTATAGCAGTGCCTTCAAGGTGAAGAAAGTACAAACCTCAAACCCCAATTCTCAAACCTCAAACCTTAAATTCATCCTCAAGGGCCGTGGATGGGGCCACGGCGTAGGTCTCTGTCAGATAGGTGCTGCCGTGATGGGCGAGAAAGGTTATGATTACGATGATATCCTCTTATATTATTATAGAGGTGCAGAAATAAAGCAGGAATACTAAAAACGAAAAATACTAATATGATGAATAAACGTAATCCCTGGGCGTGGATACCTACGCTCTATATGGCAGAGGGACTGCCTAATGTGATTGTGACATCTGTCGCTGTGGTGCTTTACATGCAGATGGGACTGACCGATGCCGAGATAGGTCTGTATACGGGTTGGCTGGGGCTGCCGTGGATTATCAAGCCCTTCTGGAGCCCGTTTGTCGACTTGTGTAAGACGAAGCGCTGGTGGGTACTGGCCATGCAGTTGCTGTTGGGCTCGTCCCTGGCAGGTATCGCCTTCACGCTCAACACGGACTTCTGGTTCCAGGGCACCATGTTCTGCTTCTTCCTGATGGCTTTCTCGAGTGCCACGCACGATATCGCCGCTGATGGCTATTACATGCTGGAGCTCGATGAACACCAGCAGGCGTGGTTCGTAGGTATCCGTAACACGTTCTACCGTCTGGCCGTCATCTTCGGCAATGGCGCGCTGGTACCCCTGGCGGGCTACCTGCAGACCCTCTATCCAGAACGGAACGCCTTTACCTGGAGCCTGGTGTTCTATGGCGTGGCAGCCCTGTTTATCGCCTTCTGGCTGTGGCATTGCTACCTGATGCCCAAGTCGGATGCCGACGTGCGTAACCACGTGACGGCCAAGGAAGTGGCCAGTGGCCTGCTGGATATGTTCAAGGTGTTCTTCACCCGTATGCCCTGGCGCGAACTGCTTTGTGCGGTGGTGTTCATCATGTTCTACCGTTTCCCCGAGGCGTTGCTCAATGCCATGAGCAAGACCTTCCTGACGCGTTCGCAGGAGGATGGCGGACTGGGACTGTCGCTGGCCGAGTATGGTATCAGCTATGGCACCGTGGGACTCATCGGCCTG
>Ga0256404_1010153_pt1 | contig 13145 bp, 13 predicted proteins | sample RumenRJG_01DNA_FD_185990 | JGI IMG/M metagenome (GOLD analysis project Ga0256404, IMG submission 185990) | Bovine rumen microbial communities from Lethbridge, Alberta, Canada - RJG_01 | ecosystem: Host-associated > Mammals > Digestive system > Stomach > Rumen | place: Canada: Alberta | collected...
GAGAAGTGGAATACTGGTGGTTCATGTTGAATGGCTACTTATGGTGCATAATCAGCTCCTGTGACTCTGGATGGAGTTGCAGGGGCGAATTGTTTATAACGGTTTTCGCGATGATTGACGAGAGCGGAAATGGATGACATGAGAGATTATGTTAAAAAATGCATAAGATTGAAGAAAAATAGAAATTTTTCACTATCTTTGTGCCTTGAAAGGCAAGAAGTCGGGCGGCACCGACATTGCATAGATAGTGAAATGTTGAAGTCATAAAGCGACTGAAGACCAGAGTGATATGATGACGACGAAAGAAACGGGAAGTGAATCGGGACGCGACACAAGGATGTGTGGTGACCCCAAGACGTGGTTTCCGATGAGGGTGACGTATCAGCGAGAGATGAAGGTGAAGGCGGAGCTGGACAGGCTGGGAATCGAGAACTTTGTGCCGATGAGGTATAAGGTGGTGGAATCGCAGAATGACGGGGATATGGAACTGCGGAGGGTGCTGGTGCCTGCTATCAGTAACCTGATTTTTGTGCGGTCGACACAGGAGCGGTTGAGCGAGCTGAAGAGGAGGAACGAGGTACTGGAGCCGCTGAGGTATATGATGGACCATACGGCCGCTGGTGAACACACCATTATGACAGTGGCGGATAGGGAGATGGAGAACTTTATGCGGGTTGCTTCGCGGACTGACGACAGCGTGATGTTTCTGGACAACGAGACGGTCGTTTGGAAGGAAGGCAAGCGCGTGGAGATTATGGGCGGCGCGTTTGAGGGCGTGACGGGCGTGATCAGGCGCGTGAAGAGGTGTAAGAGAGTAGTGGTGGAGATAGAAGGTGTGGCGAGCGTGGCGATAGCGTATGTGCCGGCGGGGATGTTAAAGGAGATTGGGTAGATGGACTTTGTAATTTAAACTAAAGGTAAATATATGAATGAGATAATAATTGCTTTCTTGACTGCATTAGTTGGCGGCTTGATTGGTACTTATGGTGGAGCACGCTTCTTGAATCTGCGTGAGGACTATAAGATGAAGGAAGTCCGCGCGATTGCAATAAAGGCCTTGGACGTGATAAAGAAGTATTCGAAGCAATCGTATATGAATGCTGAGAGTGATTTTAACACGTCACTTTCTATAACTGAAAAGCGCATGGTGATCGTGGCTCTGCATAAGTTGGGCATTCCAATGGGTGTGCCAGCCAATGAGGTTTTTGACATCCGAAAGATTCATTTCCTTGATAAAATGATTGATAAGGATGAGATAGACGGCATTGTGTTTCAGATTGAAAAGGGATACTGTGATAATTTGTTCTATCAAGATCCAGATTCGTACTTCGCTGCTAACTACACTTTGTTCGCTATGAGAAATGCTGGTAAGAAGTATGTCAAAGAGATACTGTCGAAGATGGTGATTAATCCAGAAACGAAGCAGTTTAAGGAGCCGATGAATGACCTTAGCCAGATTTTTTCACTTGGAGAATTCAAAGCTATACAGGTGCTGAGGGAGCAGGTGCGCGACCAGATGTATTTTGATGAGAACGGACAGCCGATAAAAGAAAAACTAGATACGCTTATTAAGGATATAGACTTGGGTCTGTGGGATTCCTATCTAATGTGGAACTATGAGGCATATCAAAGTGTAATGATGCAGATAAAGATGGGGCAGGTAATAGCAGGGGCTGCGCAGAGGACGGTAGTGAATGAGGAGAAGCATTTTAAAGGTTAAAGGAGATTGTTAAAGGAATGTGGCAGTTTGCCAGGTTCCTTTTTGTGCCTCAATGGGGGCGGAGATAATATCGGGACATACGGAAATTAGAAAAAGCAATTGAAGAAATGAGAGAATACATAAATACAATTGGGATGAAGGAAATGGCTGAGGCCCTTTCAAGGAGTCTGTCACGGTGTCATAATATGCTGCGCAGTCAGGAGAAAATGACATCGGAGGGTGCTTTTAGGGAATTGTCCAAACTGTTATATATTAAATATATTACGGAAAATATCCCAGAAGAGCGTGAGAAAATGAAGTCTTTCCTAAAAGGTGACGGACAGATATATCCGGATCAAAGATTTGAGCACTTGTTTGATGAGGTAAAGAATATGTTTGATAAGGAATGTCTGTTTGATTATGCTGATCATATCTTGGCTAAGCCTGCGATATGTGACGAGATAATATACGCCTTAAGTTTTTTCGATTTTGCTTACGCATGTCCAGCGATGGGCATGGCATACGAGGAGTTCTCTCAAAAGGTGATGCGAGGTATTGACAATATTATTACCATTCCAAGTCAAATATCGGAGTTTATTGTTGATGTTCTTGAAATAAAGCCAAATGACAAAGTGATAGATCCTTTCTGTGGAGATGGTAGCCTATTGTCTGCAGTTGCTACTCAGTTGCCGATGGGACATAAAGGTGAACTCAGAGGATTTGCAGATGACAGATTAATGGCTCAAACAGCAAAGATTAATTTGCTGATGTGCGGTAATAAAGATGCTAGTATATCCTTGGGGCGTGCAGACATAAATAACAGCTGTCAAAAATATGATTATGTTGTTTCGTATTTAAACCACTCCAAATCTGGTAATTATCAAAGTGACAGAGACAATGTGATTAACACATTAGACCTAGCTGTTCAAGGAGGCATGGTGGCCTTGATAACACCCGACGATTTTTTACAAGGGGATAGATTTTGCGATGTAAGACGAGAACTCGTAGAAAGGGCAACGATGATGGGCATGGTGTTGTTACCATCTAATGCAATCCGCATAGCTGGAAAACCCTTGAACTCGAGTGTCCTGATACTTAAGGCTGGTTATCCCCATCCATATGACAGAGAAGTGATGATGGCAAAAGTGGAGGATATGGGTATATCAGCTATAGGTCTGCCATCTGAAAAGAACGACTTCAAGAAGTTAGAGCCAGTCATGATGTCGTGGTTGTATGAAGGTCAGCAGAAAAGTAATGAGAATGCTTTCTTCATGACGATAGCGCATCTTGATAGTTGGGATATCCAATCAGAATTTGCAAAGGAGGATTATTGTCTTTTCTCAAAATATCCTCGACACAGGTTAGCTGATTTGGTTAGGGTCATTGATTCCAAACTAGAGGATTATTCCAAAGACGTATATAATCTTGTAACTGTAAGGAAAAATAAACGTGATATTGTTTTTAGGGAGAAGATAACGGCTAAACAACTAAAAGAAAAAACCAAACGGTTTACTGTTATTGGAACTGGCCAGTTGGTGATTTCGAGAATTGGTGCCAAGGATGGTGCAATTGGAATTGTGCCCAAGGAGTTGGATGGCTCAATAGTAAGTGATAATTTTCTTGTGCTGGAAATCGTGAGCAGTGAGATAGATTCATTCTATTTACTGATGGTACTGACCTCTGAACGATATAAAAATATGCTACGCGTCATTAGTAGGGGTGTTACCGATAGAAGTTATATAAGAATACATGACCTGCTGGGGCTTACGATTCCCATGCCAGAGATTGAGAAACAACGAAAAATTGTAGGCGATTTACAGGAAACCCAGCAACGTATCAGCAAACTAGAAAAGAAATGGGCTGATGGCATAAATCGTTTTTCTAAAGAACTTTTCGAACAATGAGAATCACAAAAGTAGATGTTAAGAAGTGGCGCATTCTGGAGAGCCCACGAGCAGAGCTCCGTTCAAAGTGTGCTGTTATCATCGGAGAGAACGGTAGCGGTAAGTCTACATTGATAGAACTAATACTTACCGTTTTTGAATTGGTGTATAAGAGACTAAAAGACCCGAAAGCCACTTGCGCGGTGGATGGCTTTTATCTAGAATATCAGACCGAAGAGGCAGACGGAATAGCGCATACGGTGGTTTTTGAATCGGGCTATCTTGAAGGGAGTAATCCCGGCGAATTGAAGATTCTTATTGATGGAGATGCTTACTCTATTAAAGAAGATAATGGAGAGAGGTTGAAAGCATATTTGCCCGCCAATATCATCGCCTATTATGCTGGTGACACCGAGCGCGTGATGAGTATCTGTAATTACTTCATCAATGAGAGGTTGGATGCAGTCAGAAAGAGCGGAAACAAGTATACATTAACACCTTTATTCCTGCCTGCAGACACACCTTTCATTTATAGTGACTTGCGCCATCTGCCCATTGCACTCATGAGTCTGTTGGCTCAGAATGTTGAAAGTGAAACTATAGAGAAACTCAATATTCGAATAGAATCGGTAGTTCATACCATCCGCCTGAAGAAACCACATTGGGCAACAGCAGAAAGTGCAGACTTCTGGGGAAACAACAGTCAATTGTTTAATGACTTTCTGATGGGTTTAATTGAACATTCTATTAGATCTACATCAGCAGAAGATTACATTGAGGTGGAAATCAGTGGGATGAACCTACAGGATTTCCTTGATGAGGTAGGCATAACGAACAAAGGGGTTTTCTTGTTCCAAATATTCGATCTCTTGTATAACAATGGTTTGCTTGACTGGGTAGATGTGAAGTGGAACAGACAAGGTGAAGAGATGACAGTAGCCCCCATAAGTATTGAGTATTTAAGCGAGGGAGAAAAACAGGTGGTCATGACATCAGCTTTGGTTGAATTCTGGGACAAAGAAAACTGCCTGTTCCTTCTTGACGAGCCTGACACATTCCTGCATCCTAAATGGCAATCGCGATTCCTTCCTGAAGTACTCCAGAAACTGGAGCGTAGCCAAGCTATCATTACCACACATTCTGCTCTGATGGTATCGTCAGTAAAACAAGGGAGTGAATTACTTGTGATGGAAAACGGGAAACTGATACCTTTTGGGCGGAATACATACGGATTGGACACTAACAGCATCAATCAGTTTGCGATGAACACATCACCAAGGAGCGAAGAGGCAGAACTGCTTTTGCAAAGCATACGTATAGATATAAAAGAACGCCATATAGAGGATGCAAAGAAGAAACTGGTAGATTTGGAACAATTTAGTATCAGTGAAATCGAAATGAACAGATTGCGCTCTACCATAGAACGCATAGAAATGATAGGCAGATGAAACACATAGATAAGACCGTAAACAAAGCGCCTGGGGTTTATGTGAAGAATCTGAAAGGCAGACAACTTGACAAGAATAGTATACTTGCTGGTAGTCACCCTACTTTAGATGGAGAGCACTTATTCAAGCGAGTGAAGCACACCATGGGCTTTGATTTGTTCCGCCATACCCTAATTCGCGAACAGGGCTATGTTTGTTGCTATTGTGGACATTCCGTTGAAGAGGATAGTATAACAATAGAACATGTGCAGCCAAAGAGTGTTCATAGAGAACTGGTAGGTGAATACTCGAACTTGATGATTTCATGTGAGGGAGGCAGAGACATACCGAAGGATGCTTCTGGCGCTCCTTTATATGATAGAACATACTTTCCAACACATTGCGATGCTTCAAAAGGGCAAAAGGAGATTCCAATAAAGCCGTCAGATGATTGCGAGGGAAGGTTCTTCTATGATGAATTTGGTGGAATCAGTTCTGCAACAGGCGATGCAGATGCACAAGATACCATCATTAAGCTTCGTTTGGACAGTCCATTTCTGACGCAGGAGCGGAGTGATGAGATTTTGCACACGCTATATGATGAAACAGGCACCATGCTCACTCCTGCTGAACTTGAACAGACGTATGACAGAATGATGACTAAGGATAGAGACGGTCGTTATCACAATTTCCATTTTGTCATCGCCAGTGTAATTATGAGACTTATATAAAGATTATAGATTGATTCTGCCGACGGACTTGTGAAAGATTTTACAATATCATTAAACAATGAAAAGGATTTTGATACTAAAAGCTTGTGGTAGTTCTGATGAACCGCATGAATGTAATGGGATATGCGAACAGTCGACGCTTTATGGAATTGAAGCTGTATGCAAAGACGTGAAGAGTAATGATGATTTGGAGAGTATCCTTTCTTCAAATGGGACATTTGATTATATCTATTTGAGTGCGCATGGTTGTGCTGATTCTTTCGGAAGCGAGGATAATGAGGTTAATATGATGTGGGCTGATTTCTCAACTAAGCTTTGTGCTGCGGGATGCATGAATGATGATTGCATTTTGATGCTGTCTTGTTGTAGAGGTGGCTTGATGCAGGTTGCATATACTTTATTTTATTACTGTTCGCATATCTCGTATGTTTTAGGCCCCCGACAGAGTTTAACTTCTGCAGATATGCACATTTGCTTCGGATTATTCTTGGATAATATGGAAAAAAGAAACACGGATCCCGTGGTTGCATGTGAGAAGATTAAATGTGCAACGGATCAACGTTTCTCATGTTATGACAGGGAGGAGGAAGCAATTGGTCTTAATAATTATATCAGTTCTGGCTACATTGATGATATATATATATAAAGGTGTGCTTAGAGGAAAACTCGGATGATGTGATAGGATGAGCTGCCCGAATATGGTGGTGACATGGATGAGAAGTTGTGTAATGAATTAACTACGTTGACTTTTGTCACGACTCGACAAAGTCTGAGTTAACTCACTTTGTACTCGCTGCTCCAAAAGTTGCCTGGATGATATGGACTTCCACTACAATAAGGTGAAGTGCAGGAATATAGAAGGGATGCTGCCGAAACTGATGAAGATGGTGGAGGGGGAGATGAAGAGTATGAGATAAACTCGAAGGGGAACCGGTGAGGACAGAGAGAAAGGAGATGCCCAGTTGAGATGCGCTGAAGGAACTTTATTCCTAATGGATAGAAGTATATAAGCATTCTTAATGTTCGTAAGATTTATTAACAATACAATCAAAATCTATGAGTCATTTTTTATTTAATAAGCTATACATTCTGCAATCGCTAGCATGTACAGATCAGAAGACAGGAAAAGAGCTGGAAGAAAGAATCAATACCTTCTCAAGTAAGAATAACATCAACTTCCAGGCTGTTTTGTACGATCTTCATTCGTTACAAGATTGGGATTTTGCATGGAATGGTATATATACATCGATTTCACAATTGAATATCATTCCTATTATTCATCTGGTAATGCATGGAAATGAGGATAAAGTTGGAATAGAAAAAGGCATGAAAGGTTTGATAGACCTACATGATTTGTTTGAAAAAACAAGGAAGGCAAATGTGTTGTCTCATAACAACATCATGTTATCTATGGCTGTTTGCAAAGGTTTGAACGTGATAAAGTATATCACTATGGGAAGACCAATGCCTTTTTGTAGTATATTGGCTTCGCAAGAATCTCTTTGTAATCCTGTCTCTCTTGAAAATTTTTCAATTTACTATAAGACATTGTTACAAACAGGAAGTATAGACAAGGCTTTTGAGTGTTTGCAGAAACATGGTGGTGAAGCTGACAAATATAAGCAGATGAAGTCAGAACAATTATTTGCCAATGTGATGCAGATGTATCTTGATAACAAATGCAATGATAAAGCCATAGAAGAACGCACAAAAGAGATTGCCAAAATGGGTGGTTTTGACATCTCAGATCCTACTGTAAAGGACGAGTTGTTAGGCGCTGTTAAATCATTGTTACCAGAAGAAAACGCAAAAGGTTATGAAGGGTATGTGAATAGTTTCTTCATGTTTGATAAGTTTCCTGCAATTAGAGATAGATTTGACATTCCGAAGACTTTTGATGAGTTCTTGGAATGGAGAAAGAAGTTTTGACGAGATAGATGAGAATCTGTACAACATAGGAAAAAAGGATAAATCCTGTGGAGAACCAATGAAAATGAACGGGGGAAGAGGTCGCGACAGTGTCGCAACAAACGGAACAAGAAAACTATGACACAGGAAGAACGATGGATGAAAAGATATAATGAAGTGGTTAGCTTTATAGAGACTAACCATAGGAATCCGTCTAAATATGTAGGGTCGGAAAGAGTGCTTGTCAATTGGCCGAAACAGCAACGGAAGTTGATGAATGCTGGGGAGTTGGAGGAACCGAGGTCGGGGATGTTCAAAGAGTTGCAGGAGTTGAGCGAGAGGTATAAACATGTGAATCAGTGGAAGTAATATGAAACAGCTATATATCATTGGAAACGGATTCGATATCCACCATAGTATTCCAAGCAGTTATAAGAATTATCATGATTGGTTGGATGAGAATGATGAAGATATTATAGAGCGTCTGAGAAACTATTATGATGTAGATGAAGATGAGTGGTGGAATGAGCTTGAGCTGGAACTTGGTCATGCAGATATGGCTGACTACATTGAAGAGACTGCGTTTGAGAATGAGCCAGACTATGGCAGCGATAATTTCCGAGACCGCGATTATCATGCTGGTCAAATTGCTGCAGAGGATGAAATCGGTTCACTTGTGGCTGACATCAAGGAAACATTTACGGACTGGGTGGGCTCTCTGCCAGCACCTAACAGCGACAAGAAGATAAAACTTGATAAAGATGATGCATTCTTTATCAATTTCAATTATACAGATACCCTTCAGACACTATACAATGTAAAGGCTACTGATATACTATTCATCCACGGGAATGTAGGTAATGGTACAGAGTTAATACTTGGTCATAACAGACCATACGACGAGATAGATTCTGAGTTTGCACCAGAGATACCTGTACCACCAGATGGCTTGAGTGAGGAAGAATTGGCTGAATGGTATGATGTAATGGCTGACAGCGGAGAAAATTATATACATCAGTCGGTAAGAGAAGAGGTGGTATCGCAGATTCATCGTCTTAGAAAAGATACAGAAGGCATCATCAAGGTAAATAAGAAATCATTTGAATCGTTGAAAGATGTTGAGACGGTACATATCTATGGATTATCTTTTTCGCCTGTTGATGTGCCATATTTAGATGAAATAGTAAGTGAAGTAAATACAGCTACAACCAAGTGGATAGTAAGCTGGTATAAAGATGAGGACAGGAAAAAGGCAGAGTGTTTTTTTCAACAGAAAGGAATAAATGCAGAACTTGTGAATTACATTAAATTGAACGATATATTGCAGGTAAAGCAGGCTGAATTGAAATTTGAGGAATAAGAGTATGTATTCTATAGGAGACTATGTAGGACAGGAAGTCAGAAGAATCTCATTCATAGTTAAGAGGGCAGACGATGGGCAGTACCACCACCTGCTTTCACTCGTGGAATATCTGTTTCCCGACATGCAGGACTATAATGAGTTCAAAACTCAGAAAAAGAATGTTCTTATAGACTTTGTCAAGGAAGGGGATGGAAATAAAGACAAAGTGTTTTTCGTGGTGGATTTCCCTGTGCTGACTGAAGAATATCTGAAAACTCCAAATACATTCATTGTTGATAATGATAAGGTCCTGCCCTGGGCAACAAATAATGCGGGGGGATGTTGGAAATATGACAGGCCTGTTATCGTATCATTACAAAAAGATAAAAAGGGGGCTCTGGCGTATTTGTTACCAAATAGAACAACTTCGGCATACGTGAATGTATTCAAACCCGAGGAGCAGATAACGGTAGATAAGCAAATAGAAGAACAAGTCAAGAGACTGTCAGAAAGGAATATCGGACGTGATGTCACATTATACTCAGAGTTTTATGGTGGAACAATAGTAGCCTGCTATAATCCCTATTATAAATCATTGGATTTAACGGAGGATGCTACTACACCAGGTGTCTTTATAAGAATCAACTACCGTGAAAATGTAAAGCGACAACTCTCATTTAGATTTAAGACCTATTTGGATGATGACACCTTAACAGATATCCCTCCCGTGCTTACACCAGAAGGAGCATTTCTGACGCATTTTGATTTCCCACATTCATTTAGAAAGGTTGATATTGATGTGATGGATACGGACGGTAAGCTGATAGATTATATTGATAATGTGGTCTTTATTCACCGAATCAATGTGGATATGCAGGTGAAGTCGAAAGAAGTTCATGTGCAAAATGAAAAGGGCGAAACTGTTAACGTGATTGAGAAGTTCGCTGGAGAACAATTCGTTATAGGGAATCCAAAAGTGGATAAAGATGCGATGAAGATTGCACCGGAAATCGCTTACAAGGTGAGTGAGGACTCATTGACATACGTTTTCTTTGACGGAGATAAAGACAGAGTGGATGAAAACGAGAGGAAAGCCAAGGAAACAGTGATGAAGATACTGAATAAGGCTAAGAAACGTTGCTACATCTGTGATGTGTACTTTAGTGTGAAGACGTTAGTTCGCTTTGTGATGCCTGTGAAATTGCAAAATGTGGAGGTGAGGATTCTTTCAAGCAAGGAAGAATTGAAGGCTATCGATATACAGAAGCTGAAAGAGGAATGTGAGGCCATGAGAGAGAATGACATTGTGGATGTGCACTGCCGATTGCTGAGAGGTGTGAAGGCTGCTCTGCATGACCGTTTTATTGTTGCCGATGACCAGGTTTGGTTGGCTGGTTGTTCGCTTGATGAGATTGGGAAAAGGGCTACTACTATAAGCCGTGTACCAACAGACTATAGCCAGAAGATTCTGGATAGGATAGAAGAGTGGTGGTATAATGATGAACTTTCCGAAAAGATAGTATGAGTAAAATATGTTCTATAAATGTCCCTTCTTCAGCATCGTCTGTTAGTACTTCTACACCATTTGAATATGGGGAGGATTATGCATTTTATGATGCACGCAGTGGTTTGAAACCAGATTACTATCAAAAAATATTAGCAACCGCCACTACTTCGATTCAGATTTGGGATACACATTTTAGACCAGATGAAGATTGGAAAGTATTTAAGAAGGTTAAAAGCCCTAATCTTAGAATCACGATTTTGACAATTTGTGATGAAAAATACTATTCAATTGATGATGTAAAAAAAATGGCAAATAATATCATCAACCAACTTGATAGTGCGGTTTTAACTTGTACACTTACCATTTTTGCATTTCATGATAAATGCAGGAGGCAAAAGATAATGTGGCATGATCGGTTCTTGGTTATTGATGATGCTAAGTTTTTTCTTATAGGACCGTCACTGAATAATCAGGTTGGATCAAATACTAGTTTCGGAATACATTACCTTTCTAAAAGTAAGGATATAGATTTGCTAAAAAGAAAGCTCCATAGTTTTTTTCCACAAACAGGTAATGCAAGTTTAAGACATAAAATTACCAGAAGAAGGCCATGACAGAGAATTTGCAGGAAATATACCAGATAGGATGCTACCGTAGGTTAGGAAAGGGACAACTTGAAACAGAGTTGTTGTTTTGGGATGTAATAGAGCGTCCAGATAGTAGACATGTGACTTTTGCTAGGAAACATGATGCTAAGATAAAAGAACTAGTGGGGAAAGTATTATCTGGTGATATTGACCGATACGATTTGTACAATAATTCTTCCAAAATCTTCCATAAAGTAAAATATCCGTATTCACAAGTGCTTCAAGACCTTGTGTTATTTAAGGCAGGTGAAGAAAAGATGAAGGATGGTACACTTGCCGTCAATGAGATAGGTAAATGGTGGGAAGATTGCGGTGTGGATTTTTATAAGGGTTATATACCTACTGGTGAAGAACTGGAGAAATATATTGAGATGGCAGACTGGGATATGTATATCAAGAATGCCAGGAATATGGAAGGGAATAATACAAGGTTGTTGGCTTCAGTTAAGGAATCGTATGCAAAGGCAACAAATGATGAAGAGTTGATAGATGGTATTTATCAATACAACGACGGTGGTTATTTGGAAATGCCTGATGATGTTGAGGCATTGGTTTGGATGATTAAGTTTCAGCAACGATGGGATTTGTTCGTGAAGGTACTGGAAAAATTGAAGTATTTCCCATATCAAGGCTGTTTGATATATATGGTACGCACCGTTGAGGAGTGTAAGCATGTAATTAACTATTTACATGGAATCCAGCATGAAAAGGTTATGCAGTATCTAGTTCGGGAGGAGGTGTTCCGTTTGTTGAATGATGAAGAGCAAAACCTGAAGGGGAATGCAGATGGCGGACTGGCAGCTAGATGGTCGAAGAAAGCAGAAAAACTATATGACCATTGGGTAGAGACAAAGGAAGACATGCTGCAAGGATTTGCCAATGAATGGATAAATGCGTTTGGAGCAGAGGAACTCAGTGTATGGGTGAGCAGGAAAATGCGTCAGGCAGCAGGAAAAGCAGAAATCTTTAGGGCGTATGAACTGGATGTACTGAACGTGATAGATAAATTTGTGAAGGAAAGGCTGAATTTTGCTGATATTAATTTTGCGGAGAAAGACTTAGCAACTTTGTTTAACTATGCACTTAGTGCCAAGGAAAAGGACTTTGATGAGCAAACATCAATGGCCATATTCAGAGCCATCGTTGCACAGATATATCAAGCGAGCTACTGCCCAGAATGGAATTTGAGCGAACAAGGAATAGAGTTGGCACGGGCTGTATATGGGTTGGTTTCGGCTGACAGAGCTGAGGGCATAAGGCTGTTGAAAGTGAAACACAAGCCGCAAGAAGGGTATAAGGTTGACTGCGAGAAATCGTTTGAATCAGCGTTTGGTGAATCTTTCCTTTTATCGGTGTTGTTGCTGCAAGTAGAGGAATCGGGTGATAAGGAGCGTTTTAAAGATCTGAAGAAAATACTTTATGGGTATTCTCAGAATGGATTTTTCGCACAAGAAGACCAGTTTTTTATTCCGTTCTATATTGCAGAGTTGATAGCTAGTCAGGTACTGAAAGATGAAAAAGATGGGTTCGAAAAGGAACTTATCGCCAATTATCCTCAACTTTCGTTTGTGCTGCGAATTCTCACGGCTAATGGTGGTGAGATGACTACGGATGTTAAGGAGGCCATGTTTAAAAGAGTTCAGACTGAGTGGCAATGGGAGCGGAAGCTGATGATACAACGGAAGAACGAGATGTGGAAGGTGCTGGAGAAGTATATTGAGGATGTGAAGAAGAAATATTAAAAACAGATGACCTATGGGTAATACAAATGACAGAAACGCAGGGAGCGTAGTAGCAGGTTTTGTTTACCAAATATATTATTTCCTATATCGTCTCCTGACAATGGGGGTAGATGAAACTGTGTCGCTTGAAAAATTTGAGGATGTTGGTGTGGAGACTGGAAATGAAAGAACGTACTATCAACTTAAACATACCTCTGCTACGACACACACACATGTAGAGCGAATGAAAAACAGAGATGCTGTCCTGTGGAAAACGTTA